>UMEP01058204.1_pt1 | contig 17465 bp, 10 predicted proteins | sample 1964771 | NCBI WGS metagenome assembly UMEP01 (sample SAMEA4836022, study PRJEB28245) | human gut metagenome | biome: gut microbiome; material: fecal sample | place: Denmark | collected 2008 | reverse complement strand
CCCCCCCCCGATAGAATTTTTGAAAGCAAGTAGTACAAATGATGTGGCTGCGGATTCTCAGAAAAGCGATGATTCCGGGAAAGTGTATGATTTCAAAGATTCCAAGACATCCGGAGTAGTAACTGTTACCAAATCATGGGATGACAGTTCTTCTAATGATGAGAGAGCGGTACCGGATATTTCCATCAGTACGGAGAAGCCAAGTAAAAATCCACTGGGTTATACCATTACTTATCATGGAAATGGGTTGACTTTCGCAGATGGAGGTACTGAAAATGAGATCATTGTAAACAGTTCTGGAAAGATTGTTTCAGGACAGTATGAAATTCCTGGTAATACTGCTGTTACATGGTACTTGGATTCTCAATGTACTTCAAAAATTGAAACAGATCAGAATGGATTACCTTTATCTGGAATATACTCCGATTTAGACTTATACGCTAAACCGAAAACATTTCTTCTTAAGGGATATAACTCATCTGAAGACTGGAATGAGTTTTCTTACTTAGTTCCATCTACGGCAACTTCTATTGTATTTACAGATGAAGCAATGCCAACATCTGCAGCCCTGATTGACGTAGATGCAGATGGAGATGGCGGAGTTGTCGCCTGGATGGATAAGTACTACCATGAAAGTATCGACTCAGATATCGGGACAGAAAATAATAGCTCCTTCAAATTGCGAATACATGCTTTCAGAATTAAACAAAGTATTAAGCATCAATCTGTCAAATCTTGATACTTCCAACGCAACCACAATGGCGTCTATGTTTTACGGTTGCAGGAGGCTTACTACCATTGATCTGACTCCATTAAATACCAGTAACGTTACCAGTATGAATAAGATGTTTTATGGCTGTAGTAGACTGACTAGCCTTGATCTGACTCCTCTGGACACAAGCAACGTTACCAATATGAGCAGTATGTTCTACGGCTGTAGTGGACTGACAAATCTTGATTTAGCTCCTTTAGATACCGGTTTAGTTACCGATATGAGTAGTGTTTTCTCTAAATGTTCAAAATTGACAAGTATAAACTTATCCCCCCTGGACACCCGGAATACCACAGATATGAGTTCCATGTTCTATAATTGCAGCGGTCTTACTAATCTCGACCTGTCTCCTCTGGATACACAGAAAGTAACGAATATGAGCTCCATGTTCTTCGGTTGCAGAGGTCTTACTAACCTCGACCTGTCTCCTCTAAACACAAGCAAAGTTACCAATATGGACTCCATGTTCTGCGTCTGTAGTGGACTGACTAGCCTCAATCTGACTCATCTGGACACACAAAATGTAACGAATATGCGTTATATGTTCTCCGGTTGCAGTGGTCTTACTAACCTCGATCTGACTCCCCTGGATACACAGAACGTAACGAATATGAGTGAGATGTTCCGCGAGTGCAGTGGACTGACAAGCCTCGATCTGACTCCTTTGGACACAAGCAAAGTTGCCAATATGAATCGCATGTTCTGGGACTGTAGCAATCTCTCAACCCTGTCCCTTGGAGAAAAATTTGCCTTTGTCGGCTCAGATTATCAACTTCCATACGGCACCTGGTACTCCTCCAACGGCACCGCCTATACCTCCGACGGCACCACCTGCACAATACCAAACAATAAAGCCGACACCTACACCAGAAGATAAATCATATACATCTCTTCTGATTTTTCGTACCAGAAAAGCAGTCTGCCAATATCAGTTATACTAAAACCAGGAACAGCAAAGATGTTCAGAATTCACCTTTCGTTTTTGGGCACTCACAGAGTTCGGAAAATGCTGTGAGTGTCTTTTTTATGCGAAATTTTGAGTTTGATCTTAAATCTGAGAAAAGAGGAATAACATGAGAAGAACAATGATTACAGGATGTATATTGCTCTCACTGGTTGGAGCAGCGAACGTGCAGGCAGCAGAAGGAGAACCGTATGTGACAGTTGCGCAGGCGGACGGAAACGTAAACCAGACATCTATAGACCGAGCAAATGATCTGCTCAATGTCATTCCGATAAAACTGTTGGATGGGTTTCTGGATAATGGATGGACGTTCTATGTGACAGATAAGAATATTGCTTACGATATTCTTGGAGGACAATTCAATTCCGTAAAAGGTGTCACAGATTTCGACAATCATGAAATATACATCGAACAGCGTGATGTCGCCATAGAAACTGCTGTTGTGCATGAATTTGGACACTACCTGGATTACATAAATGGAGATCAAAGCCAGACATCAGAATTTGCAGATATTTTCAATGCTGAAAGCAATTCTTTTGTAACTACCTTTGATGTTGATTTCTACTACGATGTCAGCGAATTTTTTGCGGATGGAGTTTATCGGTATTATGACGGTGAGAGAAATACTCTGGTACAGGCTTGTCCGCAGCTGACTGCATATATCGAAACCGTAGTAAAAATGGAATCGCAGCCCTTGAAAGAAGCTTTCGCAGATGGAAGATAAAAGAGGATGTCGCATCGTATATGCAGTATCCTTTTTTTCGTGTCAGAAAATCCTGCTGTCAAAATCAGCTACAATATACTCATGAACAGTGTATGAGACTTATGCTTCATATGTTGTTCAGAATCCTTTTCTTTGTTTTTGGACATCCGCGGAAGATCGAAATTAGCCGCGGATGTCTTTGTATAAAAAAGTGAATTCGAATTCACTTTTTTGAGAGAGGTTTCCATTTTTTTCTGAATCAATCTCCATCATCCAACAAGTTTTAATCAAAAAAAATATTATTCATCATATTACTTTTAACTTAAAAACTACAGGATCAAAAATGGTCTGCAAAAATTAAAAAGGAGATTATTATGGCTAAGAAATACGTATACTCATGTATCGACAGAGCGAACATAACAGGTACCGTTGACGCAGTAGAAGAGAATACCCCGTTTATTACAGACAAATTTGTAAACCTTATCGTTTACACCTCCAGGAAAGAACCGTCTACAGCCAAAGACCGTATCAATGTAGTTGTAAACAAAAAGTTATTGGGAAATATCACAGAAGGCTCATGTGTAAAAATTGCCGGAGCAATCCAGACAAAAACTGTAAATGGGCACTTGTATATTTATATCTTTGCTTATGATATTACAGAAGTTGAAGCAGGAACTGCTATGGATACCGACCAGCTGAAATTCGAAGGATATCTCTGTAAGAAGCCGGTGCTGCGGAAAACTCCGTTCTCAAATCGTACAGTCTGTGACTGTGTCCTGGCGATCAATGACAGAGGTATGTCTTATTATGTACCTTGCATCTGCTGGAGTAAAAACGCAAAAAAGATGGCACAGAGTGCCGTAGGAGATAAGTTCTATGTTTCCGGAAGACTTCAGAGCAGAGAATACGTGAAGAATGAAAAAACCTATGTGATCAATGAGGTATCCGTTTATCATATTGATGAATTCTCATTTGATTCCGAAGATGATTAATAATGAAGGACTGCCATCTGGCAGTCCTTTTTATGTCTTAATGCTCTTATAAGTCCTGGATGTAAGCGGATAACTCTGCTTTCTCTGTTTTATCTAATTTATGTCCTGCTGTATATGCACGTACAAATTCCAAGATGGAATTGTCGTAAGAACCTTCTACTACGTCTTTTGCGTATTTTTCATGAAATTCTTTTTTGGTAAACACTGGAAGATAAACAGCTCTCGGACCTTTTGTTTTATCTGATTTTAAATATCCTTTTTGGATCATACGGGAGAGGAACGTGTTCACAGTCTGCTTTTTCCAGGTCTTTCCCTCTTCCGTAAAATGGACCAGGATCTCTGCAAAAGTTGTAGGCGTTTCTAATGACCATAAATACTGTAAAATATAAAATTCTGTGTCGCTTAATACGTTTCGCATATTTTTATAGCCTCCTTGTTTTTCTATATTTGGGGACTGTATCTTAAAAATCTCAATAAGTTACAGTCAATAACGTGTCTGAAAATCTTTCTTTTCAAGGACAATTGTATTACAGATACAAAAATAAAACAAGGAGAAGTTTTTTCGTGTCAGAATAATATTTTTCCAACATAGGATAAGATTTGATCATAAGTTAATCAGGTAACGGAAAGGAGAAAGAATATGTTATCTTTAGTAGTTAATGTATAGTAAGTTAAATAATAAACATATCCTAATAAACTCAGTAAATATAAGGGTTTGTTAGGATATATCATTGTAAAGTATGTGTACCTTAAAAATTGAATATTAAATAATTATTATACAGTAGAATATGAATTGATTAAGTTAGGTGTATTCATCTCAATGACCTGCCAAGAGTTATTGGATGAAGAATAATTTTAGGAAAGGAGAACGTAGTAGACAGTATTTTATGTAAAAGAAGTAATAAATGCATATTTTACTAAAAGCTAAGATTGATGAAAATAAGTATTCACAAATGTCTTTTGTATAGCAAAAAAGAGCGTCCTTTTTTCGTGTTATATGAAAGAAATCGTATTCTTTGATATATTCCATATAACAAAATAGCATATATGTTCCAATAGGGAGGTAACAACAATGCAGGATATTTCAAGTAATGACTCTACTTATAAAATTCCAATCCACATATCCCAAAATGTACAAATCGAATCTTCAGATAATCTTCTGGTAGTTGGAGCTCCGAAGCAGGAATCCGCGGAGAAAATACTCATTCCAAACTTACTATCAGGTACCGGTTCTTATCTGGTAATCGATCCAGACGGAATCATTTGCAATAAAACCAAAGGTACTATGGAAAAGATGGGGTATAAAGCTTATTCCTGCTGTATTGATAATTTAATCATTTCTTTTTATGATTATTTTCTTGATGAATATCATAATATTTTTCAGGAAAATAAAATCGTTCTATATGTAGAGGGCGGTGAACAGATAAAGAAAAATAGGGTAATTTCTGATATTACCTTAATAATAGAAGACTTTCTGAATAATGATTTGGTGCTGGATCCGGAACAACATCTTGCAGTAATGATTAACGATTTCGGCAACCTTGCAGGAGGGGTTAATTTTCCATATATACTTGATAAAATTAAGGAATCTCAGATATCTGCAATCCTTTGCACAGAATCACTGCTTGCTCTTGCAGAAAAACATTACAATCCGATGCTTACAGATGTCATTTTAAATTCCTGCAAGTTGAAGCTTTTCATAAAAGATTTCGACAACTATACACTTTCTTACCTTAACCATGCTGTAGCAGAAATTGAGAACACAGAAGATCCAATAATGTCCATTACAGATTATAGAAACCCTGATTTCGTCATGAATTGTCATGTGAGAAAAAAGAACCTTACAGGTTTTCTTAAGTCTATGGCAAAGGACGATTTTCTTCTCATGGAAGAGGAATATACGTATATATTGGATAATGTCCATAATAGGCTGTATTATGGATTATATCAGAAAAATAAAAGAGAAAAGTTAAAAAAGCCCGGCATATTTTCTGTCGGGCTAAATCAAAAGTAGATCCACATTGGAACCCCTTACGGGGGATATTGCAAAAAAAATGCTGGAACGATGTTTTTCTCTGGAAGATATTCAGTTCTCTACAGGACTTTCAAAAGAGCAATTGGAAAAAATCTAAATTGTCATTTTAAGGAGGTGGTATCGGCCATCTCCTTTTTTGTATCAAAATATTCTTCTCATATTTGCTATATACTCGATGGGGTTAATCTTTGCCCAGATACAGAAAGAACAATTTTCATGTTCTCGTCCTTTCGTCATCTTACTTGAAACTCAAAAACGAAAGGAGAACACTATGAGTAAAAAACCAGAAAACCTTAACACCATTCGCCAGTCCTGTGGCAGCAGAGTAGTAGTAAACGGAGTGTCCTGTATCTCCCCAATTACAGACAGAGAAATGTATGACAGCAGTCTTCTCTATAGCGCTGCCAAAAATAAACACGCAAAAGAATCTCTTGTCTGGAAGCCCATGTCTGAAGACTGGAAAGAAAACTGCAGGGAAGAGTTTTGGTTCCAGGATACGGTCGAAGAAGCGATCAGATTACATCCGCAGATGGACAGACGCCTGTTTGATCTTAAAGAACGCCTGCTTTCTTTTGCAGGAGAAGCGGTGTGCCTGCCAGCCTGTGAGCCTGATCTGGAAAACATATTAAGTTATGGGCAGTTTTGGCTTGGATACAATGCAGAAAGGATGCGGGGAGAGGATTGCCATTGTCACTCCAATTCAGCATTACTGTGGGAAGTCAACAAAGACAAGACTGTGATCTGTACCGGGTATGCGCTCTCCGCGGATGGAATGTGGAGACAACACAGCTGGCTGATACACAGAAAACCGCGATCCAACCGGGTAGTGGAGACGACAGAGCCGCGGATACTGTATTATGGTTTTGCCATGACACCGGAACTCTGTGAGAAGTTTGTGAGTGACAACGTCTGGTAAATAAGGCAAAGAGATGTTTCAGAAATTAATTTTTGAGACATCTTTTTTTTTCAAGCGGAAAAATGGCAGGGAAACTCCATATGCAGCTGATACTTTTCTTTTGAGCTTGCAGGTGAAAGTTTTTTTGTATTATAATATGAAAAGAAAGTTCTCTTATATTTGCAGAAAACCAGAACTCTGTCGGAATACATCGTTTACAAGAAAAACAGAAGAGACATCACCCGTTACCGTGGTAATAAACAGCACAAAGGAGAATAGAAATTTGAGTCATATACCTGCAATTGTTGATTATCTGAAAGAATTAAATACATTATCTGTAATAGTCAGGATACTTCTTGCCATTATCTGCGGAGGAGTTATAGGAATTGAGAGAAGACGGGCTCACCAGGCCGCAGGAATGAGAACATATATGTTGGTATGTATGGGTGCAGCTATTGTCATGGCAACGGGACAGTATATGTACGACACTTTCAAAACCGGAGATCCTTCCAGGCTTGGAGCCCAGGTGATCAGCGGTATTGGTTTCCTGGGTGCTGGAAGTATTATCACCTCCGGAAAAACGAAAGTAAGAGGCTTGACAACCGCAGCAGGATTGTGGGTTTCGGCCTGCATTGGTCTTGCCTTGGGCATTGGATTCTACAGTGCAGGTTTGATTGCTACGCTAGTCGTTTATCTTATCATGGCGCGACTAAAAAGACTGGAGTATCGATTTCTGGTAGATGATATTTATTTGGAAATTTATTTGGAGTATGACGATGCGCTTTCTGTTTCTGATATCGCACAGCAGGCTGAAAGAAACGGCCTGAAAATCGAGGAGGTGCAACATGGAACCAAAGGAAAAGGATTTCAGAAGGCATTGATTACTTTCAGAAATACCCAAAATGAAAGCAGGGATCATGTCCTGAAAATACTTGAGCATGTGGAAGGCGTAAGGTACGTAAAATACATATATTAATTTTAATCTGCGCCCAATGCTTCTTCCTCAGATAAGACTTTTTTCGTATCAGAAACTCCATCTTATGATTTCTGCTATATTTTCCTTACCAAAGAGATTTTTCTTGCGCCATCTTGAAGATCTTTTTGGTAATGCTAACATACGGAGCTGCCAGCTACAGCTCCGCGGATTTTCTCCTTCGTGTTTCCGCGGCTCTGACCTATGGGGGTTGGGGCTGCGGATTTTGTTTGTTGAGAAGGGGAAAAAATTATGCTATGATACAAAAAATGTAGGAAAGGATGGATAACTATGGATGATAAAAGGATTGCCGCAGCAGAACATAAACACCTCATTCCTCTGGACAGGATTAACGGATATGATGTCCGTCCCGGTTTCTACGGGATCAATGGGGCAACCGCCCTCAGGGAGGGTGTAAATTTTACGGTCTGCTCCGTGGAGGCAACAGACGTGGAACTACTTCTGTATCACAGAGGAGAAAAAGAGCCGTATGCGGTTCTTCCTTTTCCCAAACATTACCGGATCGGTGGAGTGTATTCCATGTTCGTTTTTGGACTGGATATCTTTGATTTCGAATATGCCTATCGGGTAGATGGTCCATATGAGCCCAAAAAAGGTCTTATTTTTGACAGATCTAAGCCGCTTCTGGATCCCTATGCAAAAGCAGTCACCGGTCAGAGTGTATGGGGCGAACAGCCTAATCAGGACCATGAGTACCGGGCAAGAGTGGTTGTCAATGATTTTGACTGGGGCAATCATGTGGATCCGGTCAGACCGATTGAAGATCTAATCATATACGAGCTTCATGTCCGCGGATTTACCAAAGACCCTTCCTCCAATGTCGCTCATCCTGGCACCTTTGAGGGAATCCGGGAAAAAATCCCCTATCTCAAGGATCTGGGGATTACCGCTGTGGAATTAATGCCTGTATTTGAGTTCGATGAGACTATGGGAAAAAGAGAGGTTAACGGCCGGACTCTTCTGGACTACTGGGGATATAATCCGGTAAGCTTTTTTGCCCCGAACACCAGTTATACAGCCAAAAAAGAATTCAACCGGGAAGGAGACGAGCTGAAAGACCTGATCAAAGATCTGAATAGCAACGGTATCGAAGTGATCCTGGACGTTGTTTTTAACCATACGGCAGAAGGAAACGAAAATGGTCCCTTTTTCTCATTTAAAGGATTCGATAACCGCATCTATTATATTCTGACTCCGGAGGGCTGGTATTATAATTTCAGTGGATGCGGAAACACACTGAACTGTAATCATCCGGTAGTGCAGCAGATGATCCTTGAGTGCCTGCGGTATTGGACGATCGAATATCATGTGGACGGTTTCCGGTTTGATCTGGCCAGCATTTTGGGGAGAAATGAAGACGGTTCTCCTGCAAGCCAGCCTCCACTTCTGAAAAATCTTGCGGAAGATCCGATCCTTCGGAACGTAAAACTGATCGCAGAAGCCTGGGATGCCGGTGGACTTTATCAGGTCGGCAGCTTTCCGGCCTTTTCCCGCTGGGCGGAATGGAATGGTAAATACCGGGATGACATGAGGAGTTTCCTGAAAGGAGATTACTGGTTTGCCAAAGCAGCAGCAAACAGACTCATCGGATCACCGGATCTGTATACTGGACAGTATCAGGGATATGCATCCTCTATTAATTTCCTTACCTGCCATGACGGATTCTCTCTTTGGGATCTCTACTCCTACAATGAAAAGCATAATGAGGACAACGGCTGGAACAAAACTGATGGAAATGATGACAACCGGAGCTGGAACTGCGGAGTGGAAGGCGAGACAGAAGATGCGGAAGTCCTCAGGCTTCGCTTCAGGATGATAAAAAATGCCTGTGCAGTACTGATGTGCAGTCGTGGTACTCCCATGTTTCTTGCAGGAGATGAGTTTGGAGATACCCGTTTTGGAAACAATAATCCATATTGTCAGGACAACGAGATTTCATGGCTGGACTGGAAACGGCTGAAAACGAATCAGACCTTATACCAGTTTTTTAAAAAGATGATCCAGTTTCGGAGGGCACATCCGGCAATCCGAAATAACCTGGCTCCTTCAGATACCGGCTTTCCTGCAGTAAGCATCCATACAAACCAGCCACGGGATAACTCCATCAATCAGGACACAAAATGTCTGGCAGTCTGCTATGCCGGAAAGACTGAGCAGGGAGAGGATCTGGTATATGTAGCGCTGAATGTATATTGGGAAAAACAGCGATTTGAGCTTCCAAAGCTTCCGGATGCCTATGAGTGGAAACGTTTTATAGATACTGCATTGGACGAGGCAGACGAAGTAACAATTACCGAATACTGGCTCCAGCCGCGTTCTGTGGCAATATTTATCGGTACACGAACAGAATCTGATTAAGAACAACTTACTTCATAGCAGAAAAAACCTTTATAAACCTCCACGGAATCTCCGCGGAGGTATTTTTTGTGCAACAAAGATCCTGCGGTACACCGTAGTGTTTTCTTATATTTTCCCCGCATATTGCCGGCTTCCCATTCTTAACATCTGCTTATGCGCTGCCGGAGTATTTCCAAGATATATATATCAATGGATTTTCCGCTGATATCACCCTAGTATCCTCCGCGGAATAGACGGCATCCCTGAACTTCATTTCCTAACGGGACAGCAGGTAGATTTACTGCAACGGCATTGCCGCGGAGAGCTGACTGCCGGCAATGATTTTGCGGAGCACGTAAAACAAAAGCTATATTCCTGTTTTAAAAAATCAGATAATAGTTGCAATTAATCAGATTTTGCTATATAATTGAATACAGTCAAAAGTGCAAACAATATTGTGATTGGAGAATGAAAATGCCAAAAGGATTACAGCATAAAGGAATTGTCAGAAGAAACAAAATGCTATATGCAGCAGTACAGCTTTTTTTAAAGAATGGATATGAAAAAACCACAACAGCTTCGATTGCAAGAGCAGCAGGAATGGCACCATCATCCTTTTTTGCGGCGTTTGAGAATAAGGAGGCGTTATTACTGACATTGGTAAAAACCATGTTTAGTAGCCAGTTTGAAAATACAGGAGTTATATTGGGGGAAAATGCCGACCCATTACTTATTTATGGGGTCGAAACATCCCTGCAGATGTATATAGCAGAAATGTCAGAGCCGCTGCGTGAATTATACGTGGTAGGATATACGCTTCCCACTACATCGGAATACATTTATCTTAGTACGGCAAAGAAACTGCAGTTTATTTTTGCAGAATACATGGGAACCGCGGAGCTGAAAGATTATTATGAAATGGACATTGCCTCGGCAGGAATTACCAGGGGATTTATGGCCAAAAAGTGTGATATGTATTTTACCATGGAAGATAAATTAAGAAGATTTCTCAAATGCTGTTTCACTTTGTACAAGGTGCCTGAAGAAAAACAGGAGAAAGTTATAGAACAGGTTTTAAAGTTAGATTTAAAATCTATGGCCGAAAAAATTATTGCTGATACAGTGAAAAAGGCAGAAGAAGGATTTGAGTCAGTACTGAATGATATATAAGTAACATTTGTCTTCGGCTTAAGAAGAAGCAGCTGTCTCACAGGAAATCAGAAAAACAGGAAAAACAATTAATAAGCTGGAATACGGAGGGAGAAAAAAGATGAAAAAAATCAAATTCGCAAAAAAGAGCAGAAAACTATTTTCCGCGATCCTGGCAGGAGCAATGCTCACCACGTCTGTGATACCGGAATCTTTTGTCTGGGCGTCAGAGGAAGTGCAGGAATTTGGAGACAGTGAGAGTCTGGGCTTTGGATCCACATCAGATCCTATGCCCGGGGCTGGTGGATACAGGGAAGATCAGGCGCTTTCTGATTTTCAGGATATGCCAGATGTTCAAAATGGAAATGATACAGTGGATATGGAAAGCGACTTTACAGACGAGAGTGCTTCTTTTGGCAGTAATGGCAGCGATACCCCTGTGGAATCTGGTTTCCAGAGCCTGGAATCTGTAGAAGAACTGCAGGAGCGTATCAACACCCTTCCAACTGTGGAAGAATTTCAGAACCTGGCAGATGGTACTACAGTAGAAGGAAGCACCTTGAATCAGGCTCAGACAGATGTGTATGCAGAAGCCCAGGATATCGCGGAAAAATTGGGCCTGCTTTCTGAAGAAGAACAAGGGCTGGTGGATGTAAGCAGGCTGGAAGCGCTGTTTGGGTATTTTAATGGGATGACGGAAGTGTTAGCGGATACCAACACAATTTCGCCAGGTGACACAATTTCACCTGGAAATAATGTAACCATTACTACCGGGGGAACGTATAAGATAGCGGGAGGAACCTATACTGCTCCTTATAAAAGTGGTGTGATCAATATTAACACTACGGAAGAAGTTACCCTGGAGATTACTGGAGATATTAATGTAAATGGGAAAATTGACTGCAATTTTATTTATGTGCAAAGTGCCTGCAAAAAACTAACGATTAAAAACGAAAAAAATTATACTGTGAAGGTTACGTGCCAGGTTTTATATAATGAAAAGAAAGATGCAATAGTTACTTTTGAGAGAGGTATTTATATATCGTCAGATACAATAAATGGAAATGCTTTGATTTTTAATGCGGGTGAGATTAATTTTAAGAATACTTCATTTCATACAACAGAGCAAGAGTGGGAGATTGGTTGTGGGACAATTGTAAGAAATTATCCACCAAAGGCTTCAGGAAGAATAAATATTTACGATGGAACTAATTTTGAAAATGGATATAATACATGGTCTACTATCTATGGCGGAACTGTTAATATGTATGGCGGAACTATTACAACAATTAAACAAAGCGGAACTGGAATAAAAGCAGATAGCGTCAACATTGTTGGCGGAACAATCAAAAACTTTTCTGATGGTATTGAAGTAGCTTCTTCAAATTTGACATTAAGTATTGGCGGAAATGCAACTCTAAAAAATAAAAGAGATATTTGGCTTGCAGAGGGAGCAATATTCACCATAAAAGATGATTTCAAAGGAACTGCGAGTGTTTGGGCGGAGGATGATTGGACCCAGACTATTAAATTTCCACGTCAAATTACGACATCCGAAACATCACCGGATATGCGTGCAAAGATTACTTATGCTAACGGTTCTAATTCCGTAAATTATAATACAACTAGAAAGTATCTGGAGATAGACGATCATGCTCATTCATGGAATTATTCACCAAGTGAGAATAAAATCATTGCAACATGTACGAAAGAAGAGTGCGGATTTAATCCCGATAAATTGGATTTAACCCTGACAGCAACAGATGAATACTATTCTGGTAACGCGTATACCGGAGCAACGGTAACCAATAATATTACCTATGCTACGGGCGCTGAAGCAAGTACCGTATATTATTTGAAGGATGGTGCACTCACAAGCAGCAGCAATAGCGGATCTGCCAGTGAAGGTGCTGCTCCGGTTAATCCTGGGAACTATACTGTAAAAGTCACACTAGGTGGTCAAATCATAAGTGCCGATTTTAAAATCAGAATCCAAATTAATCCGACAGTGACCATTGATGGTTGGACTTATGGAAAGAACGCAAATACACCGAAGGTGACAGTTAAGTCAGGTGGAAGTGATATTACCACTTCATACAATGAGTCACAGTTTACCTACACATATTATACAAATGAAAATTGTACAAATGTAACAACTGTTAGAAATGGCGCAAACGCGGACGGAAAAGTACCAAAGAATGCAGGTACTTACTATGTAAAGGCTGCTGTGACGGAGAACGGAAATTATGCAGCTGGTATTACAGAACCGGGGCGATTTACAATTGCAAGGAAACCCATAGATGCAACCGTAAGTGCAGATAATAAAACTTACGATGGAAGCGACTCTGCCACTGTAAATGCAACAGTGAATCAGAGTGAACTGGTATCCGGTGATAGCATTACTATTACAAACCTTACAGGTACTTTTGAAGACCGGAATGCTGGATCTAATAAAAAAGTAACAGTTGACAAGTCGAAGGCTGTGATTTCCGGAAATGGTGCAGATAATTATGATGTGACAATTAACCAATTACAGACAAAGGCTTCTATTGATAAGCGTACAGCAGAATTTACATGGGGGAATACAGAATTTATTTACACAGGTACTGAACATAGCATAGAAGCAACTGTAAACAATGCTATTAGTGGAGATCAATTTAAACTTGATTATACTGATAATAAAAAGACAGAAGCTGGAAATTATACAGCCAAAGTTACAGACCTTGGAAACCCCAACTATAAACTGCCGGAAACAGAAAAGGCACAGATTGATTGGAAGATTACTTATCTTGCAGAGGGAAGTGCTAGTGTTTCCGGAACTGAGGGGAAGAATGACTGGTATGTAAGCCCAGTGTCACTTGTGCCGGAAACTGGTTATGAAATTTCAACGGATAAGAGTACGTGGAGTAATTCTCTTGAGTACAGTGATAAGGGAAAACATTCTGTAACCTATTATCTGAAAGATACAAATGGATACATTACAGACCAAAAAACAGCAATTTTCAAAATTGATACTGAAGCACCAACAGGAAAAATTGAAATTGGAACAAATACATTTAGCAGTTTTCTGAACCCTGTTGCTTACGGTTACTGGTTCTGGGATAATGCTGCTGTTGATATCACAGGAGCAGATTCTACCAGTGGAATTGCCTCAATAGAATACCAAAAGGTGAAGGCAGATGAATCCTATGATGTAAATGGCACATGGGTTACATGGGACGCGGCTAATAAACTTTCCCTGACAGAAAGCGGCAAGTATGTGATCTATGCGCGTATTACTGACAATGCAGGAAATCAGACCATCATCAATTCAGATGGAGTGGTTGTATTTAAAGATTCTGTAGTTGTGGATTCTTCCATCGACTACACAAAAACAACCAAAACTTCCGTAGATGCGAAGGTAACATTAAATGGAAACACCGTAGCGTCTGTAAAAAATGGGCAGGACATTTTAAAAGAAGGAACGGATTATACAGTTTCCGCAGACAAAATCACGTTCAGCGGAGAATATCTTGATACTTTGGCAGTTGGAACTTATACGCTGACCGTTGCATATCATCCGCAGGGAGAAACACAGTATAGAGACGGTGACAAACCTGCTGAAAGCCAGATCGCGTTAAAGGTAAAACAAAAGACAGTAAATGTAATATACCAGACAGCAAATGTAAAAATCACAAGTGTTTTGGATAAAGAGTATGACGGACAGCCTGCAGATCTGGTGTATACAACAAACAGCACTGCCAGTGTCAAAGTTGAGTACAACGTAAATGGAATCTGGCAGACAAAAGCACCAACATATGCCGGTACTTATGAAGTGAAGGTCAGTGTACCTGGAAACAGTTATTTTACCGCTGCTTCAACAACAAAGACCTATACCATTAAGCCAAGAGGAGTGGAGATCTCCGGAATTACCGCAAATAAGAAGGTATATGATGGAACTAAGGATGCAGAATTGGATTACAGCAAAGTAGTGTTTGCAAGGCTAATTGAGGGAGATGCCCTTACGGTAAGTGCAGAAGGCACATTTGCTGACAGTAATGCAGCCAAAGGAAAAACAGTTACGATCACTAACCTGGTACTGGGCGGCAGATCAGCAAGTAACTACGTCCTGACCGCTGACGGACAGCAGGCAGGTACCATAGCAGATATCAATCCCAAAAGAATAACGGTAACAGCGGATAATCTGAAGAAGATCGTTGGCGGGGCAGACCCTGTCCTTACTTACACAGCCAGTGGTCTGGTAGGAGAGGATACCCTGTCCGGAATTGTCGTGAAACGAAAAGCCGGGGAAAAGGTGGGGACATATGCGATCAAAGTTTCCCAGAAAAAAGGCTCAAACCCAAATTACAGGATCACATTTAAGAAGGGTATTTTCACGATCCAGCAGGCCGACCAGTCTAAACTGAAAGGAAAGGATATTTACCGCCTGAAACTTCCGGTATTCTTTGCAAAAGGAAAAGCCAATAAGAACAGCATTACCCTTTCCTGGAAGAAATATGCCGGTGCAACAGGATACGATGTTTACTGGAGTTATTGTGACGGCAGAATAAACTATAAAAAGGTTGGAACTGTCAAAAGCGGAAAACTTTCCATGTCCCATAAGAAGCTGAAGAAAGACCATGAATATAAGTACTTTATTGCAGCTTATAAGATGGTGGAAGGAAGAAAGATCTATATTGCCAGATCCAATAACGTGCATGTTGCCCTGAAACAGGCTTCCACAACAAACGCAGCTTCCATCAAAGTGAACCGGACGGAGATTACCTTATCAGTTGGAAAAACCTTCCAATTGAAATGCAGCCTCAAAGCCGAAGACAGCAGGAAAGATCTGGTTTCCCATACCAGTCTCTTCCGCTATTACACCACCAACAGCAAAGTGGCAACAGTAAACAAAGACGGCATGATCAAAGCAAAAGGCAAAGGAGTCTGCACTATATACATATTGGCCAACAACGGAGTGTACAAAAAAGTGACGGTAACAGTAAAATGAGGAGAATGCCAGAAAGCAGATCCGCAGAATATTAAGTTCCTTAAGAACACTTCCTCAAACAGAAATAATATTTAACCAAAAACCTCTCTTGTAAAGCAGGAGAGGTTTTTTCGTATCAGAATTAAATTTTTCTTTTCCATTGTAGAATCAGCACATCAAAAGTCTGTCACCTTCTGACCGATTTTCTCTTTATTTTGTCTCCGCGGAAACCAATCCTTAATTTTTCTGCAAGCCAAATGATTAACATAATATTTTTATGGTAATCTTAATAGGATTTCTTGTCCTACAATATTGTCTTCGACTCCTGCTATGCCGCGGAATTTTATCAGTTTTTAGTCAATTTTTAAACAATGACAGAGGGTAATGCTGTTTTGTCTTACAAAAAAGTGAATTCGAATTCACTTTTTTCAGGTGATCCAGCAGGGTACCTGTAAAACAGATTTGTCATATTGTATTTGAACAGGAAGTTTTCGTGTCAAAATACCACACACCCAAGGGTATGTGGCTTGGAATACCCACCAGAGTAGATATCTCAAACCAGCACAAACCTCAAGGCTGGGCTTACCGCTGGCATTGTGGTTCGTCCGCATTCAGGCCAGATGCCATCTCTGCTCCCACAACAGTACCTGGAAATCCTTCAGGGTCGCCGCGGTTTCGGGACACTTGACAGGTACAGCTTACGGTCAGGCTGTCAAACCTTAAGGTACACCATACCATGCCCCCATTGTAAAAATTAAATCAGTTTAAACGATGTTTTATTGTATTAATACAAAAGCATTTTCTGCTATCGTATTCTCCGCATTCTTCTTTGCTGCCTTAGCCTTCCGCTTCTTACCACTTGGCTCCATCTTTGTAAAAGATGGGGTATTATCGCCTTTCAGATACTCAGCACCAAGAAACATTAAATTTAATGCCCCGACTTCATCGTCATTTTCTATGTGCCCACATTCCGGGCATACATATTCATGTGTATCACGATGCCTGGCTGCTTTATCATATCTTCCGCAATGAGGGCATCTCTGTGATGTTTTGTATGCATCCACTTCAATCACCTGCTGTCCCCTTAAAGCCGCCTTGTATTTTAATTTTTCTCCAAAATCATAGAACGCCCACGACCGCAGCTCATTTGTCTGTTCCTTAGAGTGGAAGTTGCGTTCTTCAAAAGATACCCCGTTAAGGTCTTCAAGCACAAACAGTGTATCTTCCGGATAGTTTTCGCAGAGTGCCTTGGTGAGACAATGATTTACATCGTTCATATAGCCGTTCTCTCTGCCGGATAATCTCTTTAATACACGTTTTGCCCCGCGAGTTCCTTTTTTCTGGAGTGAGGCTCGGGTCCTGTTGTATCTTGCCCGGATCCTTCTGGCGTCATCGCCGCTGTACCGTGCGGTAAAACCGCTCTGGTCAGCAGCAGTAACAATATTAACAAGCCCACGGTCAAGGCCGACAATATTAAAGATATCTTCGCTGCCAGTTACCGGAAGCTTTGCCGTTACTGAAATATGCATAAACCATTTTCCGCCGGAGGAAAGAAGTTTCGCTTCTCCAAATCTCCATTTCGGGTCTTCGATGTTTAAGCCCGGCATATCTGAATCGTTAAGGATATCCTCAGATCCCTTTACTACAAATCTTAC
>UMEP01065483.1_pt1 | contig 17518 bp, 14 predicted proteins | sample 1964771 | NCBI WGS metagenome assembly UMEP01 (sample SAMEA4836022, study PRJEB28245) | human gut metagenome | biome: gut microbiome; material: fecal sample | place: Denmark | collected 2008 | reverse complement strand
GCACCCGTTAGCTAATACTCATGCCGAGCATACATCAAAAAAGCGGTTACACCATTGTGCAATCGCTTTTTTCCGTTTTAAAGCGGTAAAAAACGGCCGGTACATGTACCCTCTACATCCCGACCGACAATGTAACCTTAACTATTAATTTATGATAGCAAAGGTAATGGATATTTTTACAAAAAAATTGAACAAAACACACGCACTATTGTCGTATATTCACAAAAGTATCTAAATTTTTCCCCCTTTAGCATACACCTGCCCATAATATTGTATATATTCGCAAAGCTAACGGGAGAAAACCATGAACAATGTCATTTACGAACAAGTAGCGCAAAATACAGAAAACTCATTCTTCTACCGCCGTTGTACATCGTGGTACAAAAGTGCGATAGGCTATCACCAGCATCCGGAACTGGAAATCGGATTCGTCATCAAAGGCGGAGGGCAACGCATTACGGACGATTTCATCGAAAACTTTCGGGAAGGTGACATCATCATCGTACCTGCCAACATCCCCCATTGCTGGATATACGACAAACTGGCGTGTCCGGCAGACGAAAGGATAGAAGAGGCATTCATCCAGTTTCCGCAAGCTTTTCTGAACCGACTTGCCAGCTTTGCCAAAGAATTTCAAGATATCGCCTCGTTCTACACCAATCTGAAACAATGTTTGTCGATACAAGGGGAAGGAGCGAAAGAAATACGTCACATCCTGCTGGATTTCGACAATTACAACGAACAACAACGACTTTTAGGATTGTTGCAAATCCTTGCACTTGCTTTCCGCCCAGGCTACAGCAGATACATCGGCCATCATGCCTTCAATGGCATGCCCATTCATAAAAACAAACAGCGCCTGCAGACCGTCTACAGATATATCATCGAAAACTACCACCGGAAAATTACACTGGACGAAATAGCAGACTACATTGCCATGAACAAAAACGCCTTTTGCCTGTTCTTCAAAAAGTCCACCAACGAACCGTTTACGGTATATCTCAACCATTTCCGTCTGCAGATGGCAACCACATTGCTCAACCGTACTGACCAAAACATCTCCGAAATAGCTTATTCAGTAGGGTTTGCCGACATCCCCTATTTCAACCGCTGTTTCAAGAAAGAATACGGCATCACACCTGCCGAGTATCGAAACAAATATAGAAGATAACAAAAGATATATGAAACTAACCTACATTTTCCATAGCGGATTTGCCTTAGAAACCGAAAATTGCATGCTGGTCTTCGACTATTGGCTGGATCCGGCACATGTTATCGACGGATTGCTGAAATGCAACAAACCAATGTACGTGTTTGCCAGCCATTTCCACGAAGACCATTTCAACCGCGACATCTTCACTTGGAAATCAATAAAACCGGACATCACTTATCTCCTTTCGAAAGATATCTTGAAACACCGTAGAGCCAGACGTGACGAAGCCGATGCCTGGCTTGCCAAAGGAGGAAGCTGGCAAGACAGACATATCCATGTCACCGCTACCGGAAGCAACGATAGCGGTGTGTCGTGGATAGTGCGCACCGAAGGCAAAACCCTCTTCCACGCAGGCGATCTGAATAACTGGTACGCCCGCTTCCTGACCGATGACTATACAGGCGGAACCATATACAGCCCCGAATTTGGTATGGAAATCAACCCGGAGAAAGAAGAAAAACAATACTTGGGCGAACTGAAAGACATCCGCAAGCTTACCGCCGGCTTCGACCTCGTAATGTTTCCCATAGACGGACGTATCGGGAACGGCTATACACGCGGAGCCCGCCAGTTCATCGACCGCTTCCAGGTAGGCTTGCTCGTACCTATGCATTTCGTAGCCAGCGGATTCCAGTCGGCAGGACGGATGAAAGAATTTGCAGATGCCAAAGGCGTTAAGTTCTGGTGCATCCAGCAGGAAAGGGAAAACAAGGAAGTGTAAGGAGGACAATATCTTTCATTCCTCTTTCACTATCCGGCTTGCCTCTTCCAGCATCACATTCAGCTTGGCATAGTCTGTCTTCGGTTCCCATAACAGCTCCTTGCTTTCACCCTTTTGCCACACACAAGTATGACTGTTACTACCAAAGAGATGCTCTGTACCGATATGAAATGCCCCTACATGAACCTGCCAGTTGTAAGTTTCATCCAAATTTACATGCAGATGCTCGGCGCGGCCGCTTCTCAGTTCCAGTCCATTACCCGATACCGAAAGCATATCAAACGTACACTCTTCCAGTTTCGTCGGACTTTGCGTCCGGATGGAAAAAGTGTCCCGCCCGATACCTCTGAATGAAACGTCTGCACATGGCATATCGATACTTACAGCCTTTACCGCATCGGGAAGCTTCAGACGCATGGAAGAAAGCGTATACTCCCTTCCGGCAGAAACAAATGAAACCGTAGCCGGAAAGCTATCCTCAGAAAAGTTGAAACTGAGCAACAATGTACTGTCTTCCAGTGCTTCAACCTTCATACAGTTTTCCATACCTGAAACATACGAAAGACTGCCGCCTGCCGAATCGGCCGGACATATTTCCAACGACATAACAACAGGACGTTCTCCGATTTCCTCCAGCACCAGCCTAACCGATTTACAAACCGGCAAAGGACGGACTTGTTCTGTACCCGATGCACCCAATTCCGTCCGTTCAGGAGAAGGAGTTTCAAGAGTCAAATAAAAGGCAAAACCACTTGTCAGCAGCAATCCTGCTACCAACAAGGCTATCATGATATAGGTAGTACGTTTCATATACTTTTGTTTTTTTCTGATTCAGTTATAAAGTTCTGGTACATTCTGGCAAGTTCATCCGCCGAAATATGCAACATGACACATTGTTTGAAAAAATATCCACACTCCTCTTGCAAGAAATGTTCTTTGCGCAGGTCGTATATCACCCGATGGGCACCTGCAGCCACAAAATAACCGATGCCCCGCTTGTTGTAGATAATGCCCTGCTGCTGCAGGTAGTCGAACGAGCGCACCACCGTATTGGCATTCACTTCCACCATGCCCGCATATTCGCGCACAGAAGGGATACGCCCTTCTTCGGGATATACGCCGAGAAGAATTTCATCACAAATACGGTCGGCAATCTGCAGATAAATGGCTTTACTTTCCTTAAAATCCATAAGTTACCAGCGATTAATGATTTCCGACTCTTTAAACCGAAAATAAGCCAACGTCCAGTTGAACACTGCCCAGACAATCCCTACTCCGATAACCAGACGATTCATATCCTCGTCCGTCAGATAAAATCCGCGGTGAAAACTGCCTCTTACCTGATAAACTACCATAACTGCCTGCACATGCAACAACAAGATGACAATCAAGGCAGCACATGTCTTGATCCACGCATTCTTGGGCCAAATCACACTGCCCAACACGAACAACGACTGTAAAAAGCAGAAACTACTTGCCACTACGCCCAGCCTCCAGCCAGCATAAGGATGAGTAAACACTTCACTCCAGGGAACAAAGGTTATCTGCTCTGCCACATTGCTGTACAACATCCTGCAAACCAACACTTTCGTCAGGTCGGCAAGCCCGAACGCTATTGCAAACGCAACGATAAAAACCACCGTCACCAGCAACCAGCGCGAAAGATACTTCTCGAAAGCCGAAGCCGGAGTTATCAGAAAAGCAATACGGCCTGTCTTTGTCTTCATCCGCTCCATAAAAGAAGAAGCAAACAGCATCCCCATCGCATAAAAAATCACCATAAAAAACTGCATCAAAGCATGACTGTATTCCAAAGGAGTGCCAGGCGACAAATGGTTGTACGTCTCCATTCCATATCCTACCAGTATAACTGCCAATACGGCATAACAAGCTACAAACCGGAGCAAATGTGTTTTCCACGGTTCCAGTAACTCCCTGCGGCACATCATCCCAAACCGCCGCACATCAAAAAACTGATTTGTCCTCATCTTTTTCTTTTTAAGCATGAAACATCGCCGCTATTTTGTCGGGTTCGGCAAGCACGGCTCCAAACAAAAGTTCCAAATTGATTTCAGTCTCTTCACCACCTGCATTAGGCAGTATCAGACTGTTCCCCTCTACCGAAGGCAAAGCATAAAGTGCCTGCCCCACCAGTTCGCGGCTACTGCTCTCCCGGAAAACAAAAGTACGGCAGATATCCGCCACCGACTGGTCGAGCAACACACGACTTCCGTCAATAATCACCACATGATCGAGCATACGGTCTATATCACGCACCTGGTGCGTAGAAATTACCACACACTTCTCATCGCTCATTCCCGAAGCTATCAGTTTACGGAACTGACTCTTGCCGGGAATATCCAACCCATTCGTAGGTTCGTCCATCAATAGCAAAGAAGTATTTGCCGCCAGTGCAAAACTCATAAACACCTTCTTCTTCTGCCCCATCGAAAGAGTTCCCAAGTTAAGGTCAGCATCCAGTTCGAAAAGGTCGAGATAGCGCCTCATGTCTTCTGTACTGAACCGGGGATAAAAGCAGCTGTTCAACTTTATGTAACGTGCCAATGTGAGCGAAGGCAATTCAAACTCTTCGGGCACTAAAAACAAGTCGCACAACATATCGGGTAAACGGCGGCGCACATCCTTACCTTTATATATTATCTCTCCCTGACAAGGAGTAAGCAGCCCGCTTATCAAAGCAAGTAAAGTAGATTTTCCGGTTCCGTTCTTCCCTAATAACCCGTAGATACCCCCTTGCCGAAGCGAAAGAGAAAAATGGCTCAGCACCTCTTTTTTGCGCCTGCCATAATTAAACGAAAGATTCTTTATTTCCAACATAATCTATCAGTGTTTTTATCTTCAGCCAAATTTCCCGTCAGGGCCCTCGACAGAAATCTTTGCCTGATAATCAGTGTATCATAGTGTACTACTTAACTAATACACTACAAAAGTATGTATTTATCGTGAAACATGCAAGCCCTCTGGCAAAAAAAATCATATTCTTCCACTTGCCAATATAGGGTCAACAAAAAGTCATATAGCATCTGGAGAAACGAATATATACTTACTTTGCCGATGAAGTATATATTCATCTGCAGTTTCAGTATATATGAAACTGCCATCGAAGTTATATTCGTTTTACAATCCTATTGACTGACAAAAAACGACCAACTTCAAGAAGGTCTTTCCTGAGTATACTTTTATATTTCTTCCGCTTTTCGTACCTTTGCCAGAAAAGGAAACCCGAACAAGAAAATGCTGCCATGACCGGACACACCACAATAGATACCGCCAACGCCGAGTTCCAAAATGCATTGAAACTCATCCAGTATACCCGCCAATCCGTATTCCTTACGGGAAAAGCAGGAACAGGTAAGTCTACCTTTCTGAAATACATCTGCCAGACCACTAAAAAGAAATACGTAGTACTGGCTCCTACGGGCATCGCCGCCATCAACGCCGGAGGCAGCACCCTGCACAGTTTCTTCAAGCTGCCTTTTCATCCGTTGCTGCCCGATGACCCCAACTTCAGCCTAAGAGGAAACAAACTGCAAAGCTTCCTGAAATATACCGCCGACCGGCGCAAGCTGATAAAGAACATCGAACTGGTCATCATCGACGAGATTTCAATGGTGCGCGCCGACATCATCGACTTCATCGACAAGGTATTGCGTGTATACTCACAAAACATGCGCGAACCTTTCGGAGGCAAACAGCTGCTGCTGGTGGGCGATGTGTACCAGCTGGAACCGGTAGTGAAAAACGACGAGCGCGAAATCATCAACCGTTTCTACCCCAACCCCTATTTCTTCTCGGCACGGGTGTTCCAGCAAATGGAACTGGTATCGGTAGAGCTGACCAAGGTCTACAGGCAGACCGACCGCGTATTTGTCAACGTGCTCGACCACATCCGCACCAATACCGTCGGCTCTGCCGACTTACAACTGCTCAACACCCGTTATCAGGCACCACTGGAATCGGGCGAGAACGACCTTTACATCACATTGGCTACCCGGCGCGACAACGTAGACTTCATCAACGAACAACACCTTGCAGCACTGCCTGGCGATGCCGTTACGCTAAGAGGTGAAATCCATGGCGAATTTCCCGAAAGCAGCCTCCCCACACTGATGGAACTGACCGTGAAACCCGGTGCACAAATCATCTTCATCAAGAACGACCCGGAGAAACGATGGGTAAACGGCACCATCGGCATCCTTTCAGGCATCGATGCCGAAGGTATCCTTTACGTAACCACCGAAGAAGGAAAAGAACTCGACGTGCGCCGCGAAAGCTGGAGCAACATCCGCTACCGGTATAACGAAGAAGAGAATAAGATAGAAGAGGAAGAACTGGGCACCTTCACACAATATCCCATCCGGCTTGCCTGGGCAATAACGGTACACAAAAGCCAAGGGCTGACCTTCAGCCGCGCCATCATAGACTTTACCGGAGGAGTATTTGCCGGAGGACAGACCTACGTGGCATTGAGCCGGTGTACCTCACTAGACGGCATCTGCCTGAAGCGGGAGATAAGTCGTGCCGACATCTTCGTACGTCCCGAAATCGTTTCCTTCGCCCACCATTTCAACGACCAGCAAGCCATCGAGCGTGCCATGAAGCAGGCGCAAGCCGACATCGAATATACCGCTGCCGTCAAGGCATTCGACAAAGGTGACTTCGAAACTTGCCTCGACCATTTCTTCAAGGCCATCCATGCCCGCTACGACATCGAAAAGCCCTTGCAACAACGCTTTATCCGCAAAAAGTTAGGCATCATCAACCGGTTAAAGGCAGAAAACCTCCGCCTGAAAGAAGAAATGCGGAAATCGAAGAAAAGCCTGCAAAAATATGCCGAAGAATATTACCTGATGGGAAACGAATGCATCACCCAAGCCCACGACACGCGTGCCGCCCTGGCAAACTACGACAAAGCCATCGAACTGTACCCCGAATACGTCGATGCCTGGGTGCGCAAAGGCGTCACGCTTTTCAATGCCAACCGGATAAGTGAAGCACGCGAATGCCTGAACCAAGCCGTCAAGCTACGCCCCAACGAGTTCAAAGCCGTATACAATCGGGGCAAACTGCGCCTGCACACAGGCGACATCGAGGGTGCCATGACCGACCTGGACAAAGCAACCTCGCTAAAACCCCAGCATGCCGGTGCTCAAGAATGTTTCGCCGATGCCCTTTCGCAAGCCGGCAAAGAGATAGAAGCGGCGATACATTACCGGCTGGCGGAAGAAATACGGAAAAAGAAGAAGAAATAAAATTGTTAACCCCTATAAAAAGATCAAGCTATGAACTTGAGTGATAAAATTGTAATTTACCAGACGAAAGATGGAAAGACATCCATTGATGTGAAATTGGGAAATGATACCGTATGGTTATCTGCCAATCAAATGGCAGCATTATTCGAAAGAGATGAAAAGACCATAAGAAAGCACATCAATAATGTATTTTCTGAAAATGAGTTGGAGAAAAAGAACAACACGCATTTTTTGCGTGTTGATGGAGTGAAGCAGCCGGTCGCTTTTTATTCTCTTGATGTTATCATTTCCGTAGGCTATCGTGTAAAAAGCCAGCGCGGCACGCAGTTTCGTATATGAGTGAATCGAATTTTGAAAGAGTATCTGGTGAAAGTGGTTTCCGACTATACCTATGCCCTCGATACGTTGAACAGTATGAAATTGTGCATTTTAATGGAACACATGATACAACGCACGATATAAAAGACATGAAAGCAGTGATGAACTTAATGACCAAAAACAATTAACTGCATTTCTTTTTCAAGAAGGTTGTATTTTTCCGTTTATTATGCTTATTTTTGTTGAACACAGCTAAGTGTCAAGTGTAGATTTAAGAAACAAATAAAAAAATGATTTATAATGACATAATAACATGGCAAAGAAACAGCTGAAAGAAAAGAGCATAGAAGAAACCCTTTGAGATTCGGCGAATAAACTACGTGGGTCGGTTGAACCTTCGGAATACAAGCATGTGGTATTGAGTCTGATATTCCTGAAATATGCCTACGACCGTTTTGTGGAACGCCGCAACGAACTGATAGCAGACGGCAAAGAAGCATTTGTCGAACAGGCTGTATTCTATAACGCCAAGAATGTTTTCTATTTAAACGAAATAAGCCGCTGGGACTATTTGATAGAAAATGCCAAACAGAACGACATTGCCATCAAGATAGATGCGGCTTTGGCTCAGGTGGAGAAAGACAACCCGACACTGAAAGGAGCTTTGCCAAGCAATTATTATTCCGGCTTGGGGCTTGACCGCACCAAATTGGCAAGCCTGCTGGACGTCATCGGCAAGATTGATACACAGAAAGACAAGGAACACGACTTAATTGGACGTGTCTACGAATATTTCTTGGGCAAGTTTGCCATAGCCGAAGGAAAAGGCAAAGGAGAGTATTATACGCCCAAGACGATAGTCAACCTGATAGCGGAAATGATACAACCTTACCGGAGCAAGATTTACGACCCTTGTTGCGGTTCCGGCGGCATGTTCGTGCAGAGCATGAAATTCATTGAAGCACACCACGGCAACAAGAAAGATATTTCCGTATATGGACAAGAATACACTAATACTACGTATAAGTTGGCGAAGATGAATCTTGCCATCCGTAGTATTGCCTGCAACTTAGGCGAAAAGGCTGCCGATACGTTCCATGACGACCAACACAAGGACTTGAAAGCGGACTTCATCATGGCAAATCCGCCTTTCAATCAGAAGGCATGGCGGGCAGAAAACGAACTGACCAACGACCCGCGTTGGCACGGATATGAAGTTCCGCCTACAAGTAACGCCAACTATGGATGGATTCTGAACATCGTTTCCAAATTGTCTGCCAATGGTATGGCAGGCTTTCTGCTTGCCAACGGTGCGTTGAGCGGCGATGGTACAGAGTTGAACATACGTCGCCAACTATTAAAGAACCATTTGTTGGAAGCCATTGTAATCCTTCCACGTAATATGTTCTACTCTACGGACATCAGCGTTACTCTCTGGATATTGGCGGGTAACCGCAAAGCCCGCACAGTAGAACAGAACGGCGAATTGGTGAACTACCGCAACCGGGAAAATGAGGTTTTGTTTATTGACCTGCGTCAATGGGGTGAACCGTTCGAGAAGAAATACATCCAATTCTCTGGGGAACAGATTACGCAAATAGCCGAAAACTTTCATAACTGGCAACGCGAAGGTCATGAACAGACTTATCGCAACGTACCCGAATACTGCTATTCCGCTACGCTTGAAGAAATCGAAGCAAAAGGGTGGTCGCTCGTGCCCAGCAAATACATCGAGTTCAAGAACCGGGATGAGGGCATCGACTTCGATACGAAGATGACGCAACTGCAAAGTGAGATGCAAGAACTGCTCCGTAAGGAAGATGAAAGCAAAAAGGAACTGTTGAACCTCTTTAAAGAGTTGGGATATGGACTTGAAGAATAAAATAGCCATCTATCGTTCTGCCGATGGAGAAACGCGATTAGATGTTAAGGTAGACAAAGAAACGGTTTGGTTGAATGTTAGCCAAATGGCGGAGTTATTCGGAAGGGATTCTAAGACCATTCGAAAACATATCGACAACGCTATTCGTGAAGAATTGGCTGACGAAGTGGTTGTCGCAAAATTTGCGACAACCACTCAACACGGTGCTATAGCTGGAAAAAGCCAAACTCATGATGTGAACTTCTATAATCTGGATGTAATTATATCCGTGGGGTATCGTGTGAAGTCTAAAAATGGTGTTGAATTCCGTCGGTGGGCTAACAAAGTGCTGAAAGAATATCTGGTGAAAGGTTATGCCGTCAATAAGGCTTTGACAGAACAACGCTACACGGAACTGAAACAGTTAGTCGCCGTCTTGGGCAGGACTGTCAAGGCACAAGAGGCATTAACTTCCGATGATGCCCTCAATCTGGTAGAAGTGGTTTCCGATTATGCTTATGCCCTCGATACATTGGATAAGTACGATTATCAGCAGTTGGCGGTAGAGCAGACTACGAACGAAGCAAAGTTCCGTGCAACGTATGAAGGTGCCATGCAAGCTATCGAAGAACTGAAGGCAAAGTTCGGCGGAAGCCAATGGTTCGCGCATGAGAAAGATGATTCCTTCAAGAGTTCCATCGGGCAGATATACCAGACATTCGGCGGACAAGACCTCTATCCGTCGGTAGAAGAAAAAGCCGCCATGTTGCTCTACCTCGTCACAAAGAATCATTCGTTCAGCGATGGCAACAAGCGCATTGCCGCAACGCTCTTCTTATGGTTTATGTCAGGAAACGGCATTCTTTACAATACGGACGGCACAAAGCGCATCGCCGACAACACCCTTGTTGCTCTTACGCTGATGATTGCCGAAAGCCGTACGGAAGAAAAGGATGTAATGGTAAAGGTCGTAGTAAACCTGATAAACAAAAACAATTAACTGCTTCAGGCATAAAAGATAACTAATACGCTTCATTCACATTACTCCATTCAAATTACGATTACTAATCGTGCATACAACGCAGCTATATGTGTTTATCAATTCAGATAGCTTTATCGAAATCATATCCCAGCTTATACGCTTCTTCATGACCACTTCTAAAACGTTTATCCGTCTGTAGAAGAAAAGAGACATAATAGAGAAAGCCGTGATGCACCTAATGAACAAGAACGATTAACTGTATTTCTTTTTCAAGAAAGCTGTATTTTTCCGTTTATTATGCTTACTTTTGTAGGGTACACAGCTAAGTGTCAATCATAGATTTAAGAAACGGATAATTAGCAAACATCAATGACGGTTGAACAAAACAGCTTTATAACCAATCAGGAAAAACTGTTGTCGGATATAATGAATGGAATATTACCTAAAACAGCCTCAACAGACATTTTAGTGGGATATTTCTATTTTTCCGGCTATAAGTTATTGGCAGAAAATTTGGCAGATAAACAAATTCGCATTCTGGTAGGACTTGATATAGATACACAAATCACGAAGTATGTCCGCGAAGTCGATTCATTCGCACGGACAATACAATCGCGTGGACAAATCAGGGAAGACTTCTTTAACCAGTTTATACGATTGTTCAACGATACGGACTTTTTGGATGGAGCAGAACAACTGGAGTCATTTGCCATTTTTCTCCATAAGATAAAAGACGGCTCGTTAGAAATCCGAAAAACGGAAGATCCTTGTCATGCCAAGATGTATTTGTTTGAATATAGAGACGAAATCAATGAAGGCGGTGAGCAACCCGGATGTGTCATTACCGGTTCAAGCAATCTTTCTTATCAAGGACTGGCAGGCAGAGTGGAAATCAATGCGCGTTTCAATGATAAACAGTCTTACATAGATGCGCAAAAGATTTTCAATGAACTATGGAAAAACTCTGTAGTGATTGTCGATGCAAATAATTTAGATACCTTTAATGAAAAAGTAATCAAGCATATTTGGTATGAGAAATTGCACAGACCTTATCTGATGTATATCCGGGTGCTGCATGAATACTTTTCCATACCTTCTAAAGACAATATATTGATGCCGTATGACATCACCGGGGGCAGATATTCCAACCTGAAATATCAGACAGATGCCGTACAGCTTGCACTCCATGCCATTGAAAACCATAACGGAGCGATTATTGCCGATGTGGTCGGCTTGGGCAAGAGCATTATTGCTTCCACCGTAGCCCGCAATTTAAGCATGCGCTGCATCATTGTAGCTCCTCCACACCTCAAGTCTCAATGGGAAGCCTATCGGGACGAGTTCGGATTTACAGCATCCGTGTTCAGCAGCGGACAGATAGAACATGCGCTCACCTATTATCGGGAAATCGTAAAAGAAGGAGAGACCTATCTGATAATTATTGACGAAGCACACCGCTTTCGCAATGAATACACACAAGATTATACGAACCTGCACAATTTATGCAGTGGCAATAAAGTCTTATTGTTGACCGCAACCCCCTTCAACAATCGCCCGGAAGATATTTACTCGATGTTAAAACTCTTCCAGATACCTTCTAAGTCTACATTGAAAACCGTGGAAAACTTGGGTGCGTCTTTCAGGGAATTAATTGCTGCCTATAAGCAACTGACCGTCAACCAGCGCGAAGGCAAACTGTCTGATGAGGAAGTGAAGCGCGATGCAGAATTGATATCGAAACGTATCCGTTCCATTATCAGCCCGTTGGTAATCCGTCGTTCACGCATTGACTTGCAGGAGATTCCAAGTTACAGGGAAGACTTAAAGCTGCAACATATCGAACCGTTGATTCCGGATGACCCTGTGGAATTGGAATACGATTTAAGTGCATACAAAGAACTGTATCTTGACACACTTGACCTGATAGATTCCACAGAAAAGAAGAAAGACGGAAAAATACGCTTCAAGTCGGCACGTTATATGCCTGTAGCCTATGTCATCCCTGAAATGGAAAAGAAACTGACGAAAGAACTGGAAGACAAGACGGGAGTAAAGTACAACCTGTTAGTAGGACGGCAAATCAATGTTTCGAGTTTCATGCGTAAACTGCTTGTCCAGCGGTTTGAAAGTTCGGTTGCGGCTTTCCAACGCTCCCTTGACTTCATGATTCGTTCCAACGAGAATATATTGGCTTGGATAGAAAAGGTACACAAGATTCCGGTATTCAAGAAAGGAAACTTGCCCGATGTGACAGATTTTTATGAATCGACGGATGACGGTATGGAAGAGATTGAAGAAGCGTTTGAACGATATACAAAACGTGGTTTCTTCGAAATAGACATGAAATACATCCAACCGTCTTTTGTAGAAGATGTCAAGTCGGATATCTCCGTATTGAAATCCATTCAGGAAAAATGGTTTGGCAAGAAGAATGAAATCCGTTTCGACCCTAAACTGGAATCGTTTAAAAAAGTGCTTTGCCAGAAACTGGAGGAAGAACCGGAACGTAAGCTGATCGTCTTTTCCGCCTTTGCGGATACGGTGGACTATTTGGGCAAAGTCCTTTCCGCCCAAGGCAATCCCTATCGCATCCTGAAATATACCTCCGCCGATTCGTCCGCAAAGAACAAGGACCTTATCCGCACCAATTTTGATGCCGGGCTAAAGATAGAGTTGCAACAAAACACCTATCAGGTATTGATAGCCACCGATGCCATATCCGAAGGCTACAACCTGCATCGGGCAGGGGCGATATTCAATTATGATATCCCCTATAACCCGACACGGGTCATCCAGCGGATAGGACGTATCAACCGAATCAATAAAAAGGTGTTCGACCACCTTTATATATATAACTATTTCCCGACGGATGTAGGGGAAACGGAAGTGCGTACCAAAGAAATCTCCACATTGAAAATGGCAATGATTCATGCCATTATGGGTGAAGATACCAAAGTGCTGACTAAAGACGAGGAACTACGCTCCTACTTTGCCGAACGCTACAGAAAGGAACTGGCTAAAAGTGAAACAGCTTCGTGGGATAACCGTTACCGAACGTTGTTGGATCAACTGAAAGGAACAGACGAATATCAGGCAGCTCTGGCTATACCCCACCGTAGCCGCATCGCCCGTCATGTACAGAAACCGGACCAAGGTGTCTTATTGTTCGGCAAGAAAGGCAATGATTTTATTTTTAAGATAGGTGCAGACAATGGCACAGAACAATTGTCCGCCGAAGAGGCAATCGCCTTGTTCGAAGCCATGAAAACAGAAGAGCCTTTTGCCGTTTCAGTCGATTTCGACCGTATATACCAGCGTGTCAAAAGAACGCTTTTCAACCGGAACACACCGGTACGGCATAATCCGGAAGTATTGAAAGCTTTGCTTAAAATCAGAGTAATGATAGACCGGAAAGCGGTAGACGCAGACTATCTGCAAGACTTGAAGGCTGTAGCAGAAAGCGACGGGCTGTCCGGTTATGAACTCCGCTACATCAACAAGTTGTTACCTAAGGAGTACACTCAACTTCCTAACGTAATCACCTCCGACTATCTGATGCGTGTCTTGGAAACAAGTGCCCGTGTCATGGAAGGCGAAGAAACCCTTATATTATCCGAAGAAATTGTAAACACCTAAAGAAAGATAACCTATGTATTTTGACCAACCCTATAATCGTCATGAATTTGTCAGCTTTTTAAAACGCGACTTTCTGCCAGAAAATGACTTCGTACCGGATGAAACGCCTGTTGATTTTCCTATCCAAACTCATTACTGTTGCAAGACAGCAACCAGATTAGGAAGTAGCAAGTCGCTTGGTTTGGGTATATATGAAGTCCATCATCACTCTAAACCAAATGCACGTGTCGGGATGTCTAAAGAAGCGTTTCGTCTATTGTACGCAGAAGGGAAGCAGTGCGCCTTAGTTATTTTTGTACCCGAAGACAACACAGACAATTACCGCTTTTCGTTCATAGAAATGACACTTCATCAAGACGAGGATTCCAGTCGGGTAAAGAAGACTTATTCTAATCCCCGTCGTTACTCCTATTATTTAGGCAAGGGTATCGCTTGGCATACCCCAAATAAGTATTTGAATAAAAAAGATCGCGTAACATCCATAGAGGATTTGCGCAGTCGCTTCTCGGTAGAAGTTTTAACAAAATCTTTTTATCAGGAATTGTCGGATTGGTATGCGTGGGCAATAGATGAAATCCGTTTTCCTAATAAATTGGATGATTCACTCGTTAATAAGAAGGCAAATGCAGAAGGAGCGATTCGATTGATTACACGACTCATTTTTGTTTGGTTCTTAAAGCAAAAGGGACTGATACCCAATGATTTTTTTGATGAAAATGCTATTCGAGAAAAATTCATAGAAGATTTTGAACCCAACAAAAGAGAAGATAACCTATTCGGTTATAAATCAAAAGAAAGCGTATATTACAAAGCAATTCTTCAGAATTTATTTTTTGCGATGCTGAATTGTCCTGTTTTTGAGAAAGATGAATCTGGGAAAACGGTGGAACGAAAATTCAGACGGTTAGATGAAAATGGGAAAGCAGACTCGAATGATTTTGATGATAACAAACTGATGCGTTATGAGAAATATTTTAAGAATCCTAAAGCCTTTATAGAGGTGGCTAATAGAACTATTCCTTTTCTGAATGGCGGTTTATTCGATTGCTTGGATGATAAGAGAAATAAAAACTACATTGATGGCTTTTCCGACAAAGAAGAAGTGCAAAAAAAACTTATAGTACCTGATTACTTATTTTTTGGAGAAGAAATTATAGTTGACTTATCAAATTGGTATAAAGATAAAAAGAAGAAAAAGGTTAAAGTCAGTGGCATACTGAACATATTGAAACGCTATAACTTTACCGTTGAAGAAAATACGCCGTTCGACCAAGAGGTATCGCTCGACCCCGAATTATTAGGTAAAGTATTTGAAAACCTGCTTGCCTCTTATAATCCTGAAACTCAAACTACAGCACGCAAGCAGACTGGCTCTTTCTATACGCCACGCGAAATTGTGCAATATATGGTAGACGAAAGTCTGGTGGCACATTTGAAACGGATAGTTGGCGAAGACTTGGAATCGGAATTTCGAAAATTGGTTGCATATACCGATGAAGAACCCAATCTGACAGACGAACAAAAGCATCAGATTATGGAAGCCATTTATAATTGCAAAGTACTTGACCCGGCTTGCGGTTCAGGAGCTTTTCCCGTGGGAATGCTTCAACAAATGGTACATATTCTATCACGGCTGGATCCATCAAACGACCAATGGAAAAAAATGATTTTGGATGAAGCTGCCAATGAAAGCCGTAATGCTTTTCTTGCAGAAACATCTGAGGAACGTAAAAAAAGATTAAATGATATAAATGAGACTTTTGAAGATCAACTTAAAAACTCGGATTATACTCGTAAACTCTATTTGATAGAAAATTGCCTTTACGGTGTAGATATCCAATCCATTGCCATTCAAATATGCAAACTTCGCTTTTTTATATCATTGGTAGTGGATCAAGAGACCAATAATAATCCGAAAGATAACTTTGGTATCCGTCCGTTACCTAATCTTGAAGCAAAATTTGTGGCAGCCAATACTCTTATTGGATTAGAGAAAAAAGATGTTTCTTTGTTTGATGATGATAACGTGAAGAAGAAAATGCAAGAATTGAAAGGAATAAACCATAGACTCTTTTACGTTAAGCATAAAGCAAAAAAAAGGCATAGAGCAAAAATAAGGGTAATCAATGATGAAATTGCAGCATTATTAAAAGATAATGGTGTCATCGGTAATGAAGAAGCACAACAATTATCACAATGGAATAGATTTAACCAAAATTCGTCTGCCTCATTCTTTGATGCAGAATGGATGTTTGGAGTAAAAGATGGATTTGACATTGTGATTGGGAATCCGCCGTATGGTATAATAAATAAAAAACAAAACAAAGGCGAATCTATTTCAGTCCCTGCTGATATTGAAAAATATTACAAAACCTCAAAAGAGTATTTATCAGCTCAAGGCGGTGGGTTAAATATATTTAGGTTATTTATAATAAAAAGCATTAGATTGTTGTGTAATAATGGCGTGTTTAGTGAAATTTTTCCTTTAGCATTCGCTGGTGATATATCATCTTACAAAACAAGAAAATTCGTATTTGACAATTGCACTATAATTTCTTTTGAGGCTTTTCCTGAAAGAGATAATCCCCAAAAGAGAGTCTTTGAAAATGCAAAGATGTCAGTATGCATTCTTACTCTGAAAAAGAGTAAAGATTATGCATTCAAATTTAAGTTACGCATTAATACAGATAAATATGTTGATACATCAATCGAATCATCTGTAGTTAGTATAGACGACTTATTGTTAATGGATGAGAAGTATTGTTCTATTCCTACCTCTGAAAAAAAGGATATGGATGTTTTGTTGAAAATTTTCTCTAATAGTGAGCATTTTTCTTTTTATGGGAAATGTAATACTGGAGAAATCGATATGACATTCTGTAAAAAGGCCTTTACAACAAATTCAAATGATGCAAAGATGATAAGAGGGGCTAATGTTATGAAATATTATATTACAAAGAATATTAGTCAAGGGGAAAATCTATATTTAAATAGCCAAACCCTTCAAAGTATAAAAAAACTTTCTAGCAATCCATATTCATTAACTCGCATAGTTATGCAAGGTATAACAGGTATAAATGAACAAAACCGCTTAAAAATGACTATAGTTAATGATTGCTATTGTGCGAATTCCGTGAATTATTGTTCTTTCAAAAAAGAAGAAGACATCTATGCATTCTTGGCTATATTTAATAGTAAATTGCTTAATTATGTTTTTAAACAGTTCAGTACCAACAGTAATGTTAATGGGTATGAAGTGGACAATTTGCCAATACATCGAAATATCAAGATAGAAGAACGTCTAAGCAAGTTGTCATTGCGAGTATTGCAAATGAAAGATCCAGACCATTTAAAAGATACTAGCATTATTGAAAACGAGATAGATAGATTGGTGTACAAATTATATGGATTAACTTTTGATGAGATTTTGATTATTGATCCTCAAACTTCAATTACTCGTGAAGAATATGAAACTACTACTGGTGCGATAAAATCGCATTAGTTTTAAATATCA
>UMEP01039674.1_pt1 | contig 17524 bp, 13 predicted proteins | sample 1964771 | NCBI WGS metagenome assembly UMEP01 (sample SAMEA4836022, study PRJEB28245) | human gut metagenome | biome: gut microbiome; material: fecal sample | place: Denmark | collected 2008 | reverse complement strand
GAACAACCATTTCAACGGCTCGCAGAGTTGCAGATGCATTTCCTTAGGTAGTCCACCAACGTTGTGATGGCTCTTTATAACCATGCCGGTTATGCTGAGACTCTCTATGCGGTCAGGGTAGATCGTACCTTGTGCAAGCCACTTGGCATCAGTTATCTTCTTTGCTTCCGCGTTGAACACCTCAACGAAGTCGCGGCCTATGATCTTACGCTTCTGCTCCGGGTCGGTAACACCTTCAAGGTCCTTGAAGAACTTGTCGCTTGCGTCAACACCTATCACGTTAAGTCCAAGTCCCTTGTAAGCATCCATAACTTTGGCAAACTCGTTCTTGCGCAACATTCCGTGGTCAACGAAGATACACGTAAGGTTACTGCCGATTGCACGGTTCAGCAATGTCGCACAAACAGAAGAGTCTACACCACCGCTCAAACCGAGTATTACTCGGTCATCGCCCAACTGCTCTTTCAACTCCTTTACAGTAGTCTCAACAAACGATGCGGGGCTCCACTCCTGCTTGCTGCCGCAAATGTCTACAACGAAATTTGACAGCAACTGCTTGCCTTGTTCAGTATGGAACACTTCAGGATGGAACTGTACTGCCCACAACGGATTGGTGTCACTTGCATACGCAGCGAACTGAACGTCAGCCGTTGAAGCAATGGCATGGCAATCTGAAGGAATAGCCGTAATTGTATCGCCGTGGCTCATCCATACCTGTGAGTTTTCCTTAAATCCCTTGAACAAAGGATTTTGCGCATCAAACGATTTCAGATGGGCACGTCCATACTCACGCGTGTCGGTCTTTTCCACCTTTCCGCCGTTCGAGGCAGCAATAAACTGGGCACCGTAACAAATGCCGAGGACTGGGTATTTGCCTATAAGCCTGCTCAAATCAACCTTGAAAGCTTCCGGATCATGAACAGAATAAGGTGAACCGCTCAAGATAACGCCTATTACGTCGGCATCGTCTTGCGGAAATTTGTTGTAAGGCAAAATCTCGCAAAATGTGTCAAGCTCTCGCACCCGTCGGCCGATAAGCTGCGTTGTCTGCGAACCGAAATCGAGAATGATAATTTTTTGCATTGCGTTATATTTAGAATTTATTTAGATCTGAAGAATTATAAAAACGTTCGGCTTCAGCCAGGGTGTCAAGTTTTCCTACGTCAAGCAAACGCAAGTCCTGCTTCACACAAGCCTTGATAACAGCCTTGTCGCATATTTTCAGATAAAAGTCAATTATGCCGAATTTGTCAGGGAATGCGTCCATCAGCGGAAACAGACGAGGAGAAAACACGTGTATGCCTGAAAAAGCAAACATCTTGCATGAACTTACATCAAGTCCTACGTACGGACTCTTAACCTCGCCGGTCTCTATGTTGGTCCAACCAACAAGACGCATATCATCATCAAAGAGCAGGTAACGCTTTGTCTTGCGCTCGCTTACAAGCAGTGTGGCGTCACAATCTCCATGCCGTCCGTACAACCAGCGCAAATCCACATTGCTCAAAATATCCACATTGTGAATAAGTATCGGGGCATCAGGAGCAAACAGTGGCGCGGCCTTCTTTATTCCGCCACCTGTGTCAAGGAGTTCCGCCGACTCGTCACTTATACTTATATCCAGGCCAAAGTTGCCATTATCCGCCAGGAAATCCACCACTTGCGACGCAAAATGATGCACGTTGACAACTATCCTGCCAACGCCCGCCCCTTTAAGTTTTTCTACTACCTGTTCAATAAGAGGTTTCCCCCCTACCCTAACAAGGGCTTTGGGCATTGTATCGGTAATCGGCTTCAGGCGCGTACCCAGGCCTGCGGCAAAAATCATTGCTTGCATCATATTACTTTTCCTTTGCCTCCAATACCGTACTTATGTTTTGTTCACGGTGGACGATACGTACCTCCACACCGAATTTCTCGTTCAGATGTTCTCCCAAATGCTGTGCCGCGTAAACGCTGCGATGCTGTCCGCCCGTACACCCGAAACAGAACATCAGGCTGGTAAACCCTCGCTGAATGTAACGGCGCACATGGACGTCTGCCAACTTATACACATTTTCGAGAAATTCCAGTATCTCGCCGTCGTCTTCAAGGAAACGTATTACAGGCTCGTCCAGACCGGTCAGCTTCTTGTAAGGCTCGTAACGGCCGGGATTATGCGTACCCCTGCAATCGAATACATATCCTCCGCCGTTGCCGCTTTCGTCCTTAGGCATTCCCTTATGATAAGAAAAACTATAAACCCGGACTACGAGCGGACCTTTGTTGTCGTATTTGGAGAACGTTGCCGGACCGTCTGACGGATGAGCAGCATATACATTACTGTCTGAAATCTTATAACCGTCGGCACGCGTCAACGCCGGTTCTTCAATTCGGGCAAACTGCGGTAGTTCGGTCAGCCGATGCAGCACGTCAATAAGATAAGGATACGGGAAGACGTTCAGTTTCAGCAGTTCACGCAAATTCTGGATAGCGGGAGGTATGCTGTCAAGAAAATGCTTCTTGCGTTCAAAATATCCACGGAATCCGTATGCGCCAAGCACCTGGAGCGTCCGGAACAGCACGAAAAGGCTGAGACGCTCGACAAAGTGGCGTACTGATGGAACTTCGGTATAATGCTTCAGCGAGTCATAATATTCCGAAACGAGTTCGCGCCTTAGCTTGTATGAATACTTTGCCGACGCCTGCCAGAGGAATGAAGCAAGGTCATAATAATAAGGCCCCTTGCGGCCGCCCTGGTAATCTATGAAATAGGGACGACCCTGTGCGTCGAGCATAACATTGCGTGCCTGGAAGTCACGATACATGAAGCAGTCCGCTTTCTCGGCAACAAGGTCTTTGGCAAACAGCCTGAAATTAGCCTCGAGCTTCAACTCGTGAAAATCAAGCTCGGCCGGCTTCAGGAAACAATACTTGAAATAATTCAGGTCAAACAGCACGCTGTCCTCGTCGAACTCCGGCTGCGGGTAACAATTCGTCCAATCCAAGCCGCGCGCTCCGCGTATCTGTATGTTCGGCAGTTCGCGTATCGTGTTTACGAGCAACTGCCGCTCGCGCTGGTTGTATCGTCCGCCTGACTCGCGGCCTCCGCTTAACGCGCTGAAAAGCGACACCCGCCCGAGGTCTTCCTGAATATACCTCAACTCGTCGTCGGCAACAGCCAATATGCGCGGCACCGGCAGCTGGCGCTGCCTGAAATGTTTAGACAGGTAAATGAAAGCATGGTCTTCGTCACGGCTCGTACCTATGACGCCTATGACCGAACCCCCGTCAACGCCGATGATACGGAAATACTGGCGGTTACTGCCGGCCGCATCAAGGCGTTCAACGCCTGAAGGCTCGGAGCCGCTCCATCCCTTATATAAATCCAAAAGTTTCTGCATACGTCACATCAAAATGTCATCATCTTCGTCGCCCCGTTTCTTCCGCTCGTATTCGGCAAGCGCACGGTCAAGAAGTATAAGCAACAACATTATGCCGAGAGACATCAACCATGACTTGGTTATATAAAGCAACCCGGCAGAAACGACAATATACAGCACCCATTGCCCTTTCTTTATCTTATATTTATTGACATCCATAAATTAACAGTATTGTATCAACGCCAACGGAACACGATTACGTAACTTGCAGGCAAAAATAACGCAAACGAAGACGACACCGACCCGATTTGCCTTACTGCAACCTTATTTGCTGCAAAGGTAAACAAATTCAAGGATAAAATGAAATAAAGCTGATTGTTTTTGCCTTTGTGGTACAAACAAAAAAAATCGCATGTCCTCACGACAAGCGATTTTCAAAAAACAAACTACTTAAAAACTAATCTACTAAAACAAATCAAAAAAATATCTACTTTAGGATCTATCTACAAACATATTGTTTTTACGATTTGCAAAATTATGATTTTTATCCATGCATCCAAAATTTTTCATGAAAAAAAATCATATAATCTGCAATAAAAACATCAAAAAAGGCGGTTGATTGACAACCGCCCTTTCTTTTGATATCTGTGGTTTGCAAATTACATCATTCCACCCATTCCCGGGTTAGCCATCGGCATTGCAGGTTTTTCCTCGGGTTTGTCAACAATCAGGCATTCAGTTGTCAGGAACATGCCTGCTATTGAGGCTGCATTCTCAAGGGCAACGCGGGCTACCTTGGCCGGGTCGATTACTCCAGCCTTGCGCATGTCCTCATAAGTGTCGGTACGTGCGTTGTAACCGAAGTCACCTTCACCCTCGCGAACCTTCTGCACTACGACTGCGCCTTCGCCGCCTGCGTTGGCAACAATCTGACGGAGAGGCTCCTCGATTGCACGCTCAACGATGTTGATACCAGTCTGCTCGTCAGCGTTGTCGCCCTTCAAGCCTTTCAGATTCTCAAGAGCGCGGATGTATGTTGTACCACCGCCGGCAACTACACCTTCCTCGATGGCTGCACGTGTAGCGCAAAGGGCGTCGTCTACGCGGTCTTTCTTCTCCTTCATCTCAACCTCGCTGTTGGCACCTACATAGAGAACAGCCACGCCGCCTGAAATCTTGGCAAGACGCTCCTGCAGTTTCTCCTTGTCGTAAGAGCTTGTAGTGTTGGCTATCTCGTTCTTTATCTGTGCTATGCGGTCAGCGATGCACTGCTTGTCGCCGGCGCCGTTAACGATAGTAGTGTTGTCCTTTGTAACGTTCACCTTCTCGCAGGTTCCGAGCATCTCGAGAGTTGCCTGCTCGAGCTTCAAGCCCTTCTCCTCGCTGATAACAACACCACCTGTCAGGATAGCGATGTCCTCAAGCATTGCCTTACGACGGTCGCCGAAGCCAGGAGCCTTGACAGCGCAGATCTTCAATCCGCCACGCAGACGGTTTACAACGAGTGTTGTAAGAGCCTCTGAATCAACATCCTCTGCTATTACGAGCAACGGGCGTCCGCTCTCTGCAGCCGGCTGGAGGATAGGCAGGAAGTCCTTGATGTTGCTTATCTTCTTGTCGTAGATAAGGATGTAAGGATTCTCCATTACGCACTCCATCTTGTCAGCATCGGTTACGAAGTATCCGCTCAGATAACCGCGGTCGAACTGCATACCCTCGACAACGTTGATATGGGTGTCGCGGCTCTTGCTCTCCTCTATTGTGATAACGCCGTCCTTGCTTACCTTGCGCATTGCGTCGGCAATCAGCTTACCTATTTCAGGGTCGTTGTTTGCGCTGACAGTAGCAACCTGCTCTATCTTGTCATAGTTGTCATCAACCTTCTCGGCGTTGGCCTTGATATATTCTACAACAGCTGCTACAGCCTTGTCGATACCACGCTTCAGGTCCATAGGATTGGCACCTGCGGTAACGTTCTTCAAGCCTACGTTGACAATGCTCTGTGCAAGGATGGTAGCGGTTGTTGTTCCGTCGCCTGCATCGTCGCCGGTCTTGCTTGCAACGCTCTTAACGAGCTGTGCACCAGTGTTCTCGAAGTGGTCGGCAAGCTCAATCTCCTTTGCCACGGTAACACCGTCCTTGGTTATCTGGGGAGCGCCGAACTTCTTCTCGATGATTACGTTGCGGCCTTTAGGACCGAGTGTAACCTTAACTGCGTTTGCCAACTGGTCAACGCCCTTCTTCAGCAAGTCGCGGGCGTCCATATTGAATTTAATGTCTTTAGCCATGATGTTTTATTTTTTGTGGTCGAAGGAGTTACAGCCATTAAGCAACCTAACCGCGGCTAACGCCACACCCCTTCAAGCCTTTTGTGTTTAATTAATATGAATGATTATTTCTCGATAACTGCGAGCACGTCGCTCTGGCGCATCATAAGATACTTCTCGCCTTCAAACTCGAGTTCAGTACCAGAGTACTTGCCGTAAAGAACTTCGTCGCCGGCTTTCAGTACCATCTCCTCGTCTTTTGTGCCCTTGCCCGTAGCAACAACCTTGCCATGCAATGGTTTCTCTTTTGCAGTATCAGGAATAATGATACCACCTATTTTCTCTTCTGCCGGTGCCGGAAGTACCAGCACTCTGTCTGCTAATGGTTTAATGTTCATAATTTTATGATTTTAATGTTTTATACTATTCTTGTTTCGTGCGTATCGTGTAACGCATCCGCCAACAATACAGCGAAAAGCGTGCCAAAAGTAAGACTGACAATTTTGGCATGACACGACTGACAAAGTTGTCAGCCTTACAATAAAAAACAATGTATTGGACAACAACGGATGACAAACAGCGTCTTTTCTTTTTCACTCCAAATCCTGCATTATGCTATCTTTTTGATTTTCCTTGACGCTCCACAGCGGCCACGTCCTGATTTTTCCGACACTAAGACGCGTATGGGCGATTCTGAAGCGTGCAAGCGTAAGCGGCTGTCTGCATGCTTATTACATGCCAAGATACGTAAAGTGTGCAATCAGTAAAGGCGCATTAAGGCTATAAAATGCCGTAAAACTGCAACAAAAAGCCGTATTCCGACATGCGAACAAGCATTTTCCGACAGCTAAAAGGCCATGTTTCGTAATGCAAAAGGCCACCTTTCATGTCGTAAAACACCGTAATTCATCACCAAACACGCCGTTTACTGCGACGGAAGCAACCGTCTGACGACAATTGTTTTCCTATTTCACGAAAAAACACTGACACTTCCGCATTGACACTTTGACAAGGTTTCTTCATTATTCGCTATCACTCTGAACTACCCACATCCTGCAAACCGGAACGCATAAAAACGCAAGACACATCTGTTAGCACGACAAAACAGCAACATTTTTATGCATAATATTATAAAAAGCCGCAAACCACACAACATTAAGAATAATTAAACATTAAGCGAGGTCAATAATTTGTTTATGTCAAATTATCCATGTAATTTTGCCAAATAACAAAGCTGGATGTCAAAACAAGTTTCAGTTCTTTAATAATAACTAACCAATATATTAAACAGATGAAAAAGATAATACTTAATTGGATGCCGCCAGCAATGATTAACGTGCCGTCTCCGTCAATGTCGGTACTGAAGAAATATCTTACCGTAAACGGATATGATGTTACTATAATATATTGGAACATAAAACTCCTAAAGCTCCAGCAAGATTTCTTGTGGGGGAATATGTCCGTTGGATTAGTCAATGAACTCCTCTCCGAATTGATTTTCTATAATTATTTAGCGGTCAGATTTAAAGACAGGGAAGCTTATGCCAAAGTAAAAGCTGCATTATTAGCACTTAAGCCTAATTACATGACAGCAGATCCTTACTTATATGACAAGCATATGAAATATTATGCCCAACAGCTTGAAGATTTTATTAATGAGGAACTAAAAACTATAAATTTTGCAGACATACTTTTTGTAGGAATGTCGGTGAATTTATATCAATGGATCTGTTCATCTATCATTGCACAAAAAATAAAAGAGATTTCACCTAATACATCTATTATTGTCGGTGGCATCGGAACGAAAGACAGTGCTATAAGCTATTTGGAAGAGTTCAAGCAATTCGATATTGCAATTTGGGGTGAAGGGGAATATCTTTTAAAACAGATTGCAGACATTCTTGCAGGCAAGACAAATCATAGTAAACTTCTACAACTTGCCCATATAGCTTATAGGGCAAGTGAGGGTATAACAGCTTCTCAGGGGCAGGAAATTGAATACGTTGATCTCAACGACGTGAAATATTACCCTGAGTTTGATGATTTTTTAGAATTGATACCACAACAATACGATAAATCCATCGTAATGCTTCCAATAGAAGGCAGCCGAAGCTGTCATTGGAGAAAATGTCATTTCTGTTACCTCAATTCTGGTTATAAACATAGGTTAAAATCACCTACTAACATCAGTTCCTATATAAGAGATTTAATAAAGAAGCATGGAATTTACAAATTTGGATTTATGGATAATGACATAATATCAAATGATTGGCAGAGATTCCATGAACTTCTTGGCGACCTAAACAATATAAAGAATGATTATCCAAAGTTTGAAATAGATTTGGCAGAAATAATTACGCAAGGAATAAATGCTGACATTATTAGAGGAATGGCTTTGGCAGGATTCTTAAATGTTCAGATCGGATATGAATCGCCAAGTAATAATTTATTAAAGAAAATAGAAAAGAAAAATACATTTGCGAGCAATTTACTTTTTATTAAGTATGCTTGCAAATACAATATTTTTGTCGTTGGGCTTAATGTTATCCGCGGATTATTAGAAGAAACCAATGTAGACATAGCTGAAGGTATAGAAAACCTGAGATTCATGAGATTCTTCTTAGGAAAAATAAGGCATGAAATGAGCAATTTGGGTATAACACAGTCAAGTAGATACTTCAAAATACCAAAGAATGAAAATTATTTTGACACAAACAATGTAATACAATACTTGCCAGCAGGCTTTATTAGTAATAAGAGTATTCAAGAATGTAAAATCGCCGAAAAAATAGCTGTACACACTAAAAATATATGGGATAATTTTAAAAATGTAGAAAAATTCTTTATTGAAAACTCATATACATACCAATTATATAAGACAACAGACGCAATCATATATAAAGAATATTTTAATGGAGAGCAAACAAACGAATTAGAATTTTCTTTCGATTCACTTGACTATATAATATTAAGTAATTCAAACAAGGCTATATTTAGTTATGAGCAATTGACAAAAATCATAAGCAATAATACTGCGTATGTAAATATGACGGATTGCGAAGTATTCAATTGCTTGGAAGAATTGAAAAAGGAAGGTATTATATATTGCACTGAAGATTATTCTGAAATTCTGACCATTATTGACCTTGAAAGCATCTTATAACCATGAATACGGAGCTTACAGTTATAATTCCTTTTAAAAATGAGGGAGAAGAAGTAGGAAAGACTATTCGCAGTCTGAACGATATGGCCTGCGGCAACATTAATATTATCGTTATAAACGACGCCTCCGATGACGGTTACGATTACAGCAGCATTGCATCAGAAAAAAATGTAAAATACATAATACATAAGGAAAGTTTAGGCCCTGCACAGTCACGCGCTCATGGCGTTAAACTATGCGAAACTGAATATTTCTTATTATTAGACGCTCACATGAGAGCATTAACCAAAGGATGGAATAAATTAATCATAGAAGAACTGAAAACAGATAAAAGAGCTGTTTTTTGCTGCAAAACAGAACGTCTTTTAGATAACGATAAAATCTCTGATGGAGAATTTGGGTTAGGAGTAAATCTCAATTTTGAAGATTTATCATACAATTGGATTCAAGACCATTCATCTATTCAAGGAACAATAATGTCAATACCATGTGTCATGGGGGCGTCATATTGCACAAATAAACGTTATTGGAATAAAATTAGGGGGCTTGAGGGATTACGTTCATACGGCTATGAAGAACAACTGTTGAGCATAAAAACAATGTTAGAAGGTGGAAACTGCTATGCGATAACAAACGTCTCTTTTGCACATAAATTCAGGACGTTCAAGGAGGTCCCATATAAAGCGTCAACTGTCGATTATGTATTTAATCAACTTTATATTATTGAACTATTTTATCCCGTGAAATTAAAAACTAAAATTTTTAAGAAAATCAAAAGCGAAGGAGATGACAATACATTTGAAATTGCATTAAATAATTTATCTAAAATTAAAAACGAAATAATCTCTTTAAAAGAATACTATAAAGCCAACTTTTCAAGAGAGTTGGAATATATAACAGATTTTACAAACCTCTAAAAAAGAAACATTATGAAAAAAAGATTCAATCTTAGTTTAGAAGAAAGGCTGGCCAATATGGACAGACTCTCCAATCAAAGGCAAATGATGTTCAATGGAGGCTCGGAAGAATCTCAAGCTAGCACTTACGGCCCGACACAAGGGCCAACGACTCTTCCTCCACCAACATTTTCATTCGAGCCATCACGAACATTTCCCCCATTTAAGTTTACAAATTGGGGCATAAGTGGAACTATCCCAATAAAGCTGTGAATTTTATTGCTGCAAGTATCTTGGCTTCAAAAGGCTTGCAGCAATAATTTAAACATCAATTTACAAATAATATGTTGATTCTATGAAAAAAACATTTATTTTTCTGTTTATATGTATAACGATAAATTGCTATGCTCAAAAGGCTGATTTTTACGTCTGTGAACTTGCAAACAAATTGGATTGGTTTGCACTTAACAATGAATATCCTAAGCTGAAAGATAGTGTACGGTATGATCATATAAGGCTTTTTGCGGAAGGCATACTTTCACATTATTTCAACAGACCGCAAGAATCCATAGAAAAACTGACCGATTTAGTAAACAATCACCAACAGGAAATTGGCACTATGACGGCGCTTAATCTTATACCGTCAATAATGCAAGATTATGAGTTCTTGGGAAAATATAAAATAATAGCTGAAAAAACAGGTTCTGTATTAGAGACTTTGAAAGGGCAACCTATTGATCTCCGTACTATACAGGATTATTACAACAGGTGCAAAGTCTTAGAAAGTTATCCTGCACAAACTATATATAGAAAAAACAAAGACGTAACAGTTAAATTCAGCGAGAAATATGAGGGAGTATCACCATTTAAAGAAAACAAGACGATTGATAGCTTGATATACTTCCCCGTGACGTGTAACGGAAAAACTTATCAGTTCATACTTGACACAGGTGCAAAATCCACATTCCTGTCAAAACGGTTTGCCAAAGAGATTGGGGCAAAAATGATTGAAGGATATGAAGACGAGATAGGTACTTGCGCTTTTATTGACAGTTTGCAAATAGGTGGCGGTATAACATTTAAAAATATCATAGCTGTTGTAGATAAAGGGGGATCTCCTGGAAGGGCTGTAAACACGGATGGTGGTGTAAATGTCGATGCTATTCTCGGCATAGATTTTCTTAGATTAGTAGGGGAGATTCGGATTGACTTTAGAAATCATACGTTAACATTCCCGTATTCGTTTACACCAAAACCACAATACGGTTCAAACATAAGAATGGATGACAGCGGAGGAATAGCATTGGAAGTAAGGGACTCAACGGGATTGCAACAAATCATATTTGACACTGGGGTGGTAGCTACAACATTCAACTATCGATATTTCAAGAAACACGAAAATGAGCTGTTGCCGCTTTTTGACAAGACAGACAAGCGTGAAATAACAGGAGGTGGACTTTCCTCATCTTATTATAGAATGGTCATGCGCGTTCCTGCGATTAAATTTGACGCTTTTGGAAAGTCAATATCAGTCAAGGATAAATTTGTAGCATATACTCCAAATGATGATGAAAGTTGGAATGCTTTCGGAATGGACTTTGTGAAACAATTCAATAAGGTTACGATCAACTTTAAGGACATGTTCATGACTGTGGAATAAAATCTGCGACTTATAATATAAATAGCAATGAAAACCATAAGGACACTTATACTTGCCGTCCTCGCCATTGCCGCCCAACAGGCGCAAGGGCAAACATCCTCTCTTAACGCAGGCTTCTATTACGCAACGAGACTGCAAAATGCAAAGGCGAACATACGCATGCCTGAATACATAGGGGCGAGCGTAGGCTACGAATTCTGCATAATACAGCCGTTAGGAGTGGAAATAGGCTTGGCCGTAGGGCAATACTCACAGACTGTAGGCTACAAGGAGTACCAACACACGAGGTGCGCCCTGCGCGGCTTTGCTTTCTCGCCTTTCGTCGCTCCTGCGTTCTATGTGCCGCTCGGCAGTTGGGACAACATGCTGTTGCTGAGGAACGAGCTGGCATACGCGTTCCAAAAGCTGACGAGAAACGACAACAAGGAGGAGGTGTTCAACACGTTCGAGTGCCCTAAGAGCCAGTTTGCCTACCAAGTAGGCGTAGGCTACCGCCACATGTTCTCCGAAAACGTGTCGATGACAGCAATAGTAAATTACTCGACGTTCAACTTCCTCCGAGGCAGCGACGGCAAGGGATTCAAAACTTCCACGCCGTTCAGCATGATAATAAAGTTCGGTTGGCATTTCTGAAATACAGATGAAAGACTTTCCATTGTACACCCAACACGAGGCGATGGACTGCGGTCCTACGTGCCTGAGGATGATTGCTGCATATTACGGCAAAAGATACTCCCTGCAATACCTGCGCGACATAAGCTATATTACGAAAGAGGGAGTATCGATGCTCGGCATAAGCGAAGCTGCCGAAAGAATTGGCCTGCACACGATTGCGGTAGAAGGGACGATAGGAGAACTGACAGGGCAAGTTCCATTGCCGTGCATACTGCACTGGGATCAGAAGCACTTTGTCGTATTATACAAAATAAAGAAAGGAATATTCCACGTAGCAGATCCGGCAGGCAGTAAGGTAAAGTTTAATGAGGAAGAATTTTGCGAGCATTGGCTTTGCAATGACAAGGACGGCAAAAAGTCGGGAGTAATGCTTTGCATGGAACCGACTACGGCCTTTTTCACTGCTGACGATAACGATAAGTTCAAGAAAGACAAAAACATTTTGAACCTGTTAGCATACTTGAAACCTTACAAAAAGCTGATACTGCAAATATTCATCGGCTTGGCCACAGGCTCGCTGTTGCAACTGATACTACCGTTCACGACACAGGCTATCGTGGACTTCGGTATAACAAACCAAGACCTAAGTTTTGTATTTCTTATGCTTATCGCACAGTCAGTGCTTGTTATAAGCAGCATATCCGTGGAATACATACGCGGATGGATTCTGCTTCATATAGGGACAAGAATAAATATCTCACTCATATCCGACTATCTTGCAAAACTGATGAGACTGCCGATAGCATATTTTGACGCAAAAATGACAGGTGACATTCTTCAGAGGATAGGCGACCATGGAAGAATACAAACATTCCTGACAAGCACTGGGCTTAGTACATTATTTTCTATAGTGAACATTGTCATCTTTGGAGCTGTCATGTGCTTTTACGACTTGTCAATTTTCATCATCTATATTACGGCAAGCGTGATGTATGTCGGCTGGATTTGGCTCTTCATGAACCGTCGGGCATCATTGGACCATAAGCTATTTACACAAAACGCTGCAAACCAAGGAAAGTTGGTGCAACTCATCGACGGCATGCAGGAAATAAAACTCTACACATGCGAGAACCAAAAAAGATGGGATTGGGAGCGTATTCAAGCAAAAATCTACAAGATCAACATAAAGAGCCTTGCCTTGGCGCAATACCAGCAATCCGGCGGAATACTAATAAACCAATTGAAAAATGTCATAACAACAGCGTTCGTGGCAAGTCTCGTAATCAAAGGTGAAATCACTTTGGGCATGATGCTCTCAATACAATACATCATAGGGCAACTTAACAGCCCGATAGACCAACTTATAGGATTTTTCCAACAATACCAAGACGCAAAACTCAGCTTTGAACGATTGCAAGACGTATACGGCAAGGAAGATGAAGATCCTGTGAAAGTAATGAAAATCCATGACATCAGAAACGATAATATTTATCTTCATAATGTTTCGTTCAAATACAACAAATTGAGTGACTCCCCTATTATTAACAATATAACAATAACAATACCTAAAGGTAAGACAACAGCCATAGTAGGACTCAGCGGGAGTGGAAAAACCACGCTTATGAAACTCATATTGGGTTATTATCAACCGGACAAAGGAAAAATACTGATAGGTAGTTCGGATTTGACAAACTTCAACAAAAGGGAATGGCGGAAGAAATGCGGTACCGTGATGCAGGACGGCTATATCTTTTCAGACACTATTGCTAAAAATATTGCCCCGGGAACAGAATTCATAGACGAGGAACGCATGGAAAACGCAGCGGAAATAGCAAACATTAAAAATTTCATTGATGAATTGCCGTTGAGATACAACACAAAAATCGGGGCGGAAGGGCATGGACTCAGCATGGGACAGAAACAGCGCATACTCATAGCACGAGCCGTGTACAAAGATCCTTATTATGTACTCCTTGATGAAGCTACGAACTCACTTGACACAAACAACGAACAATCTATAATAGAAAAACTCAATAAATACCTTAAAGGGAAAACATCGATAATAATCGCCCATAGGTTGAGTACCGTTAGAGACGCTGACAACATATTGGTAATGGAGCATGGAGAGATTGTAGAAAGCGGGAAACATGACGAGCTTTTAAGACAAAAAGGTGTTTATTACAGATTAGTCAAGAACCAATTGAACGTATAAACGAATATGAAAAGCCTAGGCAAAATGAAGAATGCTTATAGCGACGATGTGAAAGACATTTTGTCCATGCCCCCAAGTTCTTTAACAAGATGGGGGTCAACAGTAATATTCATTATCATTGTAACTCTTACTGTCGGATGTTTCATAATAAAATACCCTGACACCATATCATGCCAGGCAACAATATCGCCCAATGACCCTCCTATTTGGATTGTATCAAAATATACAGGGAAAATAAAGAACTTATACGTTAAAGACCAACAACATGTAAACAAAGATGAAATTATTGCTGTAATAGAAAATCCGGCAGAAACAAAAGACGTGTTAACAATCGATTCTTTCACAAAAAGTATCAAGATTAATGAAACGCCCATAAACACTATAAAAAAAGACTTACAAATAGGAGACATTCAAGAAAGTTATAACAACCTGCTAAAATCTATTATTAACTACAATAATTTTATAAACAACAACTTGTATGACCAACAAATAACTGCACAGGAAAAACAAATCAAGCCTTACAATGATTATGTGTCATCCGTAGCGAAGCAAGTGGAATTAGGAAACAAACAAAACTCGATAGAAACAGTAAATTATCAAAGGGAGAAAGACTTGCACGACAAAGGACTTACATCAACAGCGGACTTAGAAAATGAAGAGAAAAATCTAATCAACACCCAAATTAATCTTGCACAAGCTAAAAGCACATTGGCAAATGCAAAGATACAAGCCGCTACAGTTGAGAGCAACATATCGGAACTGCAAGTCAGGAAAGAACAAGAAAGAAGAGATATAACAACAACTTTGGAGAATGCCGTCAAGAGTCTAAAAAATTCCATCACCACATGGAAACAAACTTTTGCGTTGATAAGCCCCATCGACGGAATCGTTTCATACAACAATGTATGGAAAGAAAACCAAACAATCTCGCAAGGAGAAAAAGCATTCGCCATCACCCGTACAAATAAAAGCTCATGCATAGTGAAAGCAAAGATTCCCATCACGGGAATTGGCAAAGTTAGAAAAGGGAATAAAGTCAATATAATATTAGATGGCTATCCTCACATGGAATTTGGATATTTGAAAGGCGAAGTGTTATCAATTTCTCCTATGTTCGATGACAACGGCTATACTGCAACAATCGATATAAAGAGCGAAACAACAACATATGGGAAGAAAATACCATTAGACAAAACTTTAGCAGGAACAGCAGAAATAATTACAGACGATTTAAGTATAGCCATAAGACTATTAGCACCTTTAAGATATTTCTTCAAACATAACATAGAGACGTAAAAGATATCAAATTAATTATTCTTATTTCACATTTTGAAGAAGACAGTCTGTTATTCCAACGATATTTTGTAAGTTTGCAGAATAATAAGAATTTTTCTGTTTTTATTTCAAACCGGCATGAATGAATAAATCACCATGGAACAAATAATAAGACATTTTACTGACGACGACCTTTATAAATTTACCATGTGCTGCGCCGTGATTGACAACTTTCCACGCGCGCAAGTAAAATACATATTCACAGACAGGGACGACACGGTATATCCGGAAGGTTTCGCCACAGAACTTGAGAAGCAGATTGCCGCTCTTGAGGATGTGGTGATAACCGAAGACGAGATTGACTTCATGCGCCGCAGGTGCTATTACCTGCCTGAATGGTTTTTCAATTATCTAAAAGGATTCCGCTTCAACCGCCATTGGGCAAAGGCATGGCAGGACGACGAAGGACACCTGCACGTCGAGTTTGAAGGCAGCTGGGCCGACACGATATTCCTTGAGGTGAAAGTGCTTGCCATAATCTCTGACCTGTTCTATGAAATGACGGGACAGGACAAGCTGTTTGATTACGACTCATATTACACCAAGACGTACAACAAAGCAGAGCGTCTGCTGCAGGCCGGCTGCGTGTTCAGCGACTTCGGCACGCGCCGCCGGGCGTCGTTCAAGGCAGAGGACGTGGTCGTAAGGGCGATGAAAGACTGCTACAACAGCCGCGAATGGCCGGGCAAGTTTGTAGGCACGAGCAACGTCTATCTTGCAATGAAGCACGACGTGGTGCCCGTTGGCACGATGGCTCACGAGTTTGTATGCGCCATAGGCGGCATGTACGGCCCGCAGATGGCCAACAACATAGCGATGAACTCGTGGCGAAACACGTTCCGCGGTGCGCTCGGCACTTACCTTTACGACAGTTTCGGATGGAACATCTTCAACCTGAACTTCTCTGAAGACTTCGCAAACCTGTTCAAAGGACTGCGCATAGACAGCGGCGACAACCGCGAACAGCTTATGAGAATAGTTGAAAAATACCGCTCGTTCGGCATCGACCCCAAGTCAAAACAGGTGATATTCAGCAACGCCCTGGACACCGACGCGGCAATAGAGATACAGAAGTTTGCTAAAGACTACTGCCAACCTTCATTCGGCATAGGCACCCACTTCACAAATGATTTCGAGGGAGTGAAGCCGATGAACATCGTAATAAAGCTAGTCGCGGCAAAGATAACCGAAGCATGGACATTCTATAACGACACGTGCAAGCTGAGCGAAGACGAAGGCAAGCATGTAGGCAAGCCTGAAGTGGTAAAGCGGTTCATGCAGGCGCTGAACATGATTTGATATTCAACGGCACCGCATTTCAATCAACAGACATCAGAATATAATTAATAAAACAGCTAAACCGCCGGTTGCAGACACATTGGCAACCTGCGGATTAGCTGTTTATACGAACACGCAAACAACGTAAGTCGTTTATATCAGGCCAATAAGTTCATTACACAAAGGCCGCATAATCAGTAAAGAAACAGAATAATCAAGCATTGACGACATTAAGATACGGATAAGGTATCTCGATATTCTCTGCGTCGAAACGCTCTTTCACGCTTTTAAGCAAATCGCATTTCATCGAATAAGCAGTGGCGGCACTTGACGCCCAAGCCCAGGCACGCAGCGTGATGGCAGAGTCGCCAAGATTGATTACGCGGATAATAACCTCCGGAAAGCCTTTCTTCTTATCCTCCTCGGTGCGGTGGTCGATAAGCAACGGATGCTTCATAATCTCGTCGCGCATCACTTCAATGGCTCTGTCAAGGTTTACGGTATAGGCCACACCTACTTCTACGAAGGCGCATGTAGAGGTGTCTCCGTATGACGAATTGATGATCGTACTCGAGTTTATCTTGTTGTTCGGAATAAGAATCATGCGGTTTTCGGCATCACGTATTACGGTGTGGCGCAGCGTTATTTCGATAACGGTACCTTTCACCGTGCTGTCAATCTCGACAAAATCGCCGAGCTTGAAGGGCTGGGAGAATATTATGAACAGTCCGCCGAT
>UMEP01065388.1_pt1 | contig 17546 bp, 15 predicted proteins | sample 1964771 | NCBI WGS metagenome assembly UMEP01 (sample SAMEA4836022, study PRJEB28245) | human gut metagenome | biome: gut microbiome; material: fecal sample | place: Denmark | collected 2008 | reverse complement strand
ACGAATCACGGGGAATCCGGGTGTATGCAGTAACCGATATGATGCGCTCCGTGAAATTCCGAACAAGGCTTGTAAATCCGACACTTTCATAACTACAGGCAATTCTGTAATCGAGTAATAGCGCGTCTTTAAATTTATGCTGTCGGGCAAGACCGTTCATCCGCCTTTCTCATGGTATGCTTGACCAGCACTGTATCCAGACCATACAGGTAGAGCTGATACCGCAGATTTTCTTCTGTTGTAATCAAAGCCACATTGTGCTTTTGCAAAGTTGCCAAGATCTTGATCAGTTTTTTCCTTGTGCGCCCCAAGCTCGAGATCCAAGTTACGGCCACCGCATCGACCTCTCCTCGTCGCACTACATGCAACATGGCCGATAAACCAGAACACCATATTACCTTTGGCGAAGCGAAGTCATAGCTCCTGCCCACAACCCTGTACCCCTCCTGTGCTGCCCAGTCAGCTAATTCACTTAGCTGCCAATCTACTACATCATGGTCTTTTGTGCTGGTTCGCGCATACAGCCACACCCGTGGAAAGAAAAGATGCTTTTCCTTATCTTCAACCATTCCAGACCTCCTCATCATATCCGGGGAGGACCATCCAGCGACGTCCGCCGGGCTCGATCCAGTTTCCATCCTTTGCCCCGAAGGTATGGATACCATAGTGCAAAAGCGATGCCAGCAAACCTTCCAACTCCGGACGCCCACAGTACAGATGTGCTGCATCTACAACGACCAAGACGTCCGCTTCTCCGTTGGCGACGGCATGCAGCAGCTCCACCATGCCCGGTCTGAGGGACAAAGGCTGTTCCTCTGTGCCGGCCTGCGCAAACAGTTCCAGCACGCACGGCCACCGAAGTTTGCACAGCGCTCTACGGCACACCAGCATCTGTTCACGGATGGTCAGATCGCCTTCCTTGACTTCCTGCATAAAACAAATCGCTTTCATATCAGTTGTCCTCCGTATCGTTTTGGGGCAAAAAGTAATCCGGACCTTTATGTATCCGGAAGAAGCTGTGTATATCCTCAATCGTTTCCGCAATCGGCATATCGGGCAATGCTTCCAACACCACCTGATGATATCGCTTTCCTGGTGCTGCACGGGGGTCGAGAATAGCAACCACGCAGCTGTCGGTTTCAGTTCGGATGGCACGGCCAAAGCTCTGCCGCAGTTTGATCTGCATTTCAGGCACGACTTCAGCCTGGATATAACTGTGCAGATTGCTGTACTGCTTCCGCATGGCTTCTCCCAGCGGGTCGGGTACCTGAAATGGCAGCTTCACAATGATGAGCAAGGAGACCATATCTCCGGGGAAATCCACACCTTCCCAGCACGCTCCACTGGCGAACAGGACGGCGTTGGAAAGTTGTTTGAAGCGTTCCAGATAGATCTGTGGGTTGCGTTGTGCCTGCAGCACAGGCACCGGGAACTTATCTTTCAGTTTTTCATAGACACGGCCCATCTGATCGTAGGATGTGAACAGCACCAACGTGTGTCCGTTGGCGGTGTTGATCAGCTCCTGGATCTGACGGGCCACGCGGTCCGTATTCTGTTTGTAAGGGGCCTTCTTTCTGTGTGTTGCTGGAAAACAAAGCAAACAGTTGTTTTCGTAGTGGAAGGGGGATGGGATGCGAAGCGTGCGCAATGATGTTCCTCGATCCAGCCCGAATTGCTGTTCCGTATGCGTGAAATCCTCTCCCACCGCCAGGGTCCCTGATGTAAGGATGGCTGGTTTCTGCTCCCTCCAGAGCGCATCATACACGCACTGGGGCAGATCAAAAGGCACTGCACACAGATCAATGGCCAGAGCCCCATTTTCCTGATGGTATTCCACATAGCGAACAAAAGTGGTATCGCTGCGAAGGAAGAGCGGAATGAGTTCGTGAACATCACTCAGTTTGTTGCGCAAAACGGGCGGTACTTCCTTATTCTCCAGCCTGAAAATTTCCTGAATAGCTTTGTCCAAATGCTGCAAGGCGGCGGATTGCTCAGCTGTCAAGCAGAACGATTTTTCCCTTTCCGATTCGTTCTCTGCAGGCGCAAATGCTGTCAGGAACGCCATCCTTACACCACGGAGCTTCTGGGCTCCCAATGTGCAGTGGCTGGTGGTCAGGATTCTTTCAAAATAAAGCAAGTCTGACGAACGAATCCGCCGGGTGTTCATTTGGCGAACTGTTTCCGGCAGTTTGTGTGCCTCATCGATGACCAGTGCCTGGTAGTCTTTCAGCAGGGGCTTCCACCCGTTTTGCCGGTGGGCTGCGTCTGCCAGCAGGTAATTGTGATTGCAGACCTGAATGGTAACCGATGCACCGTTGGAATCTTTCAAATACTGTCGATACCGGCAATCGGAGTGCAAGATGCAGCTGCGGCTGCAACGCTCCGGAACACAGATCAGACGGCGATCATGACGAGATATTCCCGGCAAAAGATCCAGGTCCAGGCATTGGTTGGCAGCGCGCAAGGCAGCTGCACGCCTGCGGAACCGTTCGCCACGAATGCCGATCTGCTTTTGTCGAATCAAAAGCCGCCGATCACAAGCGAAACGTTCTTTTCCTTTTCTCAGCACAGCACAAATAGGCTTCTGAATGTATCCATTTTGTATTAAAACGTTTGATAAAAACGGTATGTACTCTGTGAGAATAGCGCTTTGAAGGGCGACACTAGCAGTAGAAATCACCACCGGACGTTGCATCTGTCGTGGCCTTTGCAGCTGCCACAGCACGCAGGCAACCAGGTAGGCATAGGTCTTTCCCAGCCCCACACCGGCGTCACACAGGGCCACATCCAGGCCAAACAGGGCGTCCAGCATCATGTGGCACAGACGGATCTGCCCTTCGCGTGTAACCATCCCCCTGGCTGGGAAAAATTGGCGGAAGATCTGCTCAACCTGACGATGAGCTTTTTCATAACCGGTTTCCGGATTTGTCATAGAATCATCTCCTCGTTTGAGTTGATGGCAAAATAATACGGCGCAGTGGCTTGCACTGCGCCGCACGGGTTCGACATCAACACATGGAGCTGTTGATGTTCAGAAAAAAAGAATAACATACAGAAATGCCATATTTGCTGCTCGCCCCCTGGCATTGGGGAACACGGTTCACTTTCGTTCGGCAAGCCACTTTCGCAGCTTTCACTGGTGTTCCAGGGGTCTAAGGATTTCAACCCAAGGTCGGCCACCCCGTCTGATGTGCGGGGCAACAGGCGTATCATTATCTCCCTTGCAGATCATGGCGAAGCAGTTGCCGCTGCTTTTTCAGTAGAATGGATCGCTCGGTACAATCTCGCCCATCTTGCTGGGTGTTGATTTTACGTCATGGCGCTTCTCTGATTACGCTTCCTGCACTAGGAACGTGCCTCCGTGCTGGGTATTCAGTTGTCAAGGTAAGGCACGTTGCCTATTAGGAGCCAAAATCATGAAGAATGGACTGAATGATAAGACGCTTTTCCTCTGATAAAGAAGGCAAAAGTTGTTCAAGTACTTGAATCTGAGATGAACTAAGCGATTTACGAATGGGCCTCTTTTTTCTAAAAGGTAGATTCCACCATTCTGACCGCGTTCTGTGTAAATATCGCAGTGAAGCGATAAGACAGTTATGTCTTGGCAGATTGTTTGACGTGTCACATGAAAACGCTTGGCTAGTTCTCGAGCTTTCACCTTTCCTTTCTGGCGAAGGAGCTCAACAATCGCATCTCTTCGCCAGTTCGCGTCCACTTCCTTTCACCACCTCATTTTGGCTCTGACAAAATTGTAGATGCCAAATGTCAAATAGACCTTTACATTAAACACAAAAAAATTTTGAAATAAAAAACGCCCGCCGCATACAAAATGCGGCGGGCGCGATGGTGTCATTAGAAATCACGTATTTGCTTACTTTTTGTCCTGCGGCTGAGGTAGGGGCTTTTCAGGCCGGTGGGACTGGTAAGCACTCCAGGGACTGTCCGGCGGCCAGCCGTAGCGTTCTCGGCGGGCAATGCCCTGCGCCGCCTTATGGACGAGCTTTTGTACAAAAGGTTCTTTCGTTTTCATGGCAGTTTCCCTCCTAAATAATCAAATGCCTACAAAGCGCATTACTGCGCGCCAAGCCCCAAATTTGCCAATACGAGCATGACAGCGACCGCCAGCAGCGAGACTGCCATACAACTTGCCAGTGGCGCACAGATGTACAACAGCAGGCTCCCAATGAGGACAGTACCAGCAAGGCGAAGCCAAGCTCGTGGCTGAATGGCGGTGATTTCATTGGCTGTCAGATGGAGCGAAGCGTTGTTTGCGGGCGCCAGTACAAAAATGCACAAGGCCGCGGCAAACAAAACAGCTCCTATGAGAAGCGGCGAATAAAGATTTTTTGCCAGGGTCAGCGCCGCGAACATGGTGCCAAGCGAGGTCAGCAGACAGCCGTGCGGTGTTTTCGCGTGGTAACCGCCGGTCCGTGTTCGCAGGAAGCGGAAGCTGTACAGGTATAGGAAAGAGCCGATCCAGCCGACAAAAATAGCTCCGATAGGGAGGAGCAGAAGGAAGGTAAGGGAACCTATCATCCGGCGGATAAGGCCGTATTGAAACCATTCGGCTTGGTCTGGTTCAATGTAATGCTTTTGCAGAAAGAAGCGAGTTACGCTTGTTGCCAAAGTCTCCATTGGAATCAACTCCTGATGTTGGTATTTTATCAATTTCGAAATAAAATCACCAAAAAAACAGCACGAATGCAAAAAATACAGCATGAACGCAAAAAAGCGTCATGCTGCATACTGTTTATCCGAACACTTCTTTCATCAACTTTGCAAACAACGCCACCTGTTCTTTGGTGGGTTCCATACTCTTTTTTTCCCGATCTGCACTGTTTTGCTGCCGAAAATATACAGAAAGATCTAAAAGCAACTGTGTCTGTTCGTCTGTAAGATTTTTAAGCGGCAAGGTTCGGTATGCTTCCCCTCTTAGCAAAAAATCAAGCGAAACGTCTAACACATCAGCCAGCGCTACGGCTTCGGCAAGGCGTGGCACGGTTGAATTCCTCTCATAACTGCCAAGAGCAGAGTGGGATAAGCGCAGATTAGGGTCAAGGGCCTTGGCGCGATCCACCAGGGCCCTTTGAGAAAGATTCCGCGCTTTTCGCAGTTTTGCAATACGCGCCCCAAATTCATCTACCATGTGTGTCCCCCCTCCTTGCATAGGTATAGTTTACAATTCGGTTGGACTGTTATCTGTCCAAAATTTGATTTATGGACAGCTTTATGCTATACAATAAGAAAACTATCCCCACAGCCTTGACAATTACTGGAGGATTTACTATTTTGAAAACACAGAGACGTCTTACTACCGAGAAGTATGCCACCATAGGGGGAAGTATGGTACACATTTTGATCTGCGATGATGATGCCGCTTTTGCGCAGGACATGGCGAAAAAGATACAGGCCTTGCCAGCCTATTCTCCCAAGTCTATGAATGTGCAGCTCCTGACGGATGTAACTGCCATGAGCGCCGGGGTGCTGACGAAGTTCGATATTCTTTTTCTGGATATTGATTTGGGAAATAAAAACGGTATCGAACTGGCACGGATTATGCGGGAACATAACGCTGAGGCTGTCCTGATTTTGGTGACCAATTTCAGTGAGTATGCCCCGGAAGGTTATGAGGTGAATGCTTTCCGCTATCTGTCCAAAGCAGAACTGGACCGAAAGCTGCCCGGCTATTTTTCGGACGCACTCGCCGTATGCCGCACGCGCAAACGAAAAGTTGAAATCTTTTGTGAGGGAGAGAGTATGTCGGTCCCCGTACAGGCAATTTCCTATGTGGAAAGTCAGGGACACGAACAGTGCCTGTACATGATTGGCTGGTCGAAAGAAAAGCTGTATACGCGGCTGACAATGGCCCAATTGGAAGAGCTGTTGTTCCCGCAGGGGTTCTTGCGCATCCATAAACAGTATCTGGTGAACATGACGTATCTGCAATCTCTACAAAGTACTGGTGCTGTTTTGACCACGGGAAAAAGTTTGAAGGCAAGTGCCCGCAATTACCGCGAAAATCAAAAAAAATTTGTCAACTGGAAGGCGCAGCAGCTATGGTAGAGCTTTGGGGAAATCTACTCAGCTTGATTGGCAGTATAGTTTCTGCATGGATTGGACTCATTCTATTAGACGCTTTCTTTCCGCGTAAAAAGTTCGGAAAATCTTATTGTTTTTTTGTTACTCTGGGAATATCAGTTTTTTTCGTGTTTTCGCTTTTTGTGGGGAGTAGTTTTGGTTACGCGTCCAAGATTCTGTTCGAAGTAGCATCTTATTATGCATTATGCGCCCTCTTGTACCAAAGCCGCTGGGATCGCCGCCTGTTCGTTATAGTAACGACCTATGCGGTTCTGTATTCCTCGGCTTACTGGCTTGACGCCTTATGCATGTATGCCCTAAACTTGACATACGAGGAATATATCTGGAATGTTCCCCTCTATTCAGCGGTCTTTCTTCTCCGTCCGCTCTCGTTCCTTGTAGTAGCACTGATAATTCGAAAATACCACCCACCGTTATCCGTTGGCAAACAGGCCCGCGCCTGGGTGTCATTGTCCGTTGTTTTCCCTCTGAGTACGCTGCTTATTATTTGGCAGATTTACACATTTCCAAATGAACAGCAAATATGGCATTTTTGCCTGCTGATTCTCGACGTGGTGGATGTGGTGTTCCTTCTTCTGCTCGATCACCTTGAGCAGAGCGCCGTAAACCGGGAAAAGCTGATAGCCGCTGCAGAGCGTGCGCATGTACAGGACGAAAACATACAGGCTCTAAGCCAGGCATACGCAGGTCAACGGAAAATGACTCATGATTATCGCACACAGCTCTCCACTCTGTCGGCATTGTTAGAACAGGGAAATCTGGAGGAGGCTCAATCGTTTTTATCAGAGATGAAAGTTCATCAGAGCGAACACATCTTGCTAGTTAATACACACAACGCGGCAATTGACGCAGTGCTGAACCAGAAGGGCTATATCGCGCAGCGGCAAGGAATCGACATGCGGTTTCGTGTGAATGATCTTTCGGTGCTGAAACTACCTCGGGTCGATGTGACCATTGTGCTTGCCAATTTGCTTGACAACTCTATGGAAGCCTGCATCCAGATGCCGGAATCTGAGCGCTGGGTCAGCGTCCAAATCCTGTATGGACAAGGGCTATTATCTATTTCCATCATCAATCCGAGCCGCCCAGTCCAGATCGTAGGCGGGCAGATTGCCACGACCAAGCCGGAACCGCTGTTGCACGGCTACGGTTTGCGCAATGTGGGGGATATTCTGGACAGGTATCACGCTGAATACACCTTCTTGTTCGAGAATGGCCGTTTTATTTTTACCGTCGACTGGCCTGATATAAATAATTAAAACAAAAGCTCCCTGCTGCGGATTCATCGTCCGCAGCAGGGAGTTTTTGCATTTGTGCTGTATTTTTTGATTTTGTGACGTTTTTTTGGAAATTTTGTATGCAGTATGCTATAGTGCGCATACAGGAAAGGGTCAGTGATCCCGGGAACTGACCACGACTTGTAATGGTCATCACTGGCGCGCGGGTGATGACTAGTCTGCTCCGAAACCACCCCAAATCACAAAATCTCATGAGAAGGAGGATTTGTGCGATGAAAACCCTGACCAAAAAGATTTTGACCGTTTGCCTGACTCTGACAATGGCCTGCGCCCTGGCTATTCCCGCCTTTGCCGATTTCGATAATGGTTACAATGGATACCACATTCGTAACGAATCTATCGGCGGGAATAACTATTTGAACATGGAAGGTAGCGGAGGACCCTATAATAGCCGCAATGTGACGGTTTACTCCCGCACTGGTGATGGCGACCAGATTTGGTCTATTGCTAACCGCGGCAACGGCAAAAAAGTTTACAACAGCAAAACGGATAGTGCAGGCAATGCTTACACTCTCAACATCAACAGCTCTAATAACAACTGCAATGTTTATCGTGACCTTTCCAGCAATAACAACGATTCCGTCGTTTCTAACGCTGGGAATATGAGCGCGTTTACCATCCGCCTGGTAAATCACGGTAACGTCTTTGCCTACGTTAGCGGCAACAACGTTGTTTGGGGCAGTGTTGCACATGTATGGAATGAACTTGCCTGAGTAACCCAACATTTTTCTTACCAAATCCCATTCACTGAATTGACAGATGCCAGCCCGAATTGTGAGCTTCGGGCTGGCTTATCGTGATATATGGGTGGTGTAACTACTATTAATAATTGGGCCCTAGCAACTCAATCAAGTAGTTCCTTTATACGACGCAATCTGCCAATAAACTATTTCCACTATTAAAACACTTTATGCGAGGTCATCTTATGCGAAGAAGAATTATTGCCGTCATAGCTCTTATCCCTGCCCTGCTATTTGGCTGTGCCGGTCCTACTACCAACACAACAGCACAAACAGGAAACACTTCTTCTCAAGAAGTGGCGCAAGAAGATTCTACACAGAATTCGGTTACGCTTACGGCCTTGCAACGCAGTGATGGCTGGAATTACGGCGGAAGCGGAAGTGACGGTTTTTACTATGTGAGTTCTTCCGTGCGCGATGACGGTTCCGCTAATCTCATGTATCTTGATTATGCAACCATGGAAAAAATTCACCTGTGCAACCAGCCAAATTGCAATCATGATACGGAAGCCTGCACAAGTTACTTGCCATACTCTGCGGGCGGGATTTTGCCTTGCGTAATTGGGCAGAATCTGGTACTTGTTTTTCCCGGCAACGTACATGCCTCTGCTGATACATCCTCTACCGTCATGCCTCACTTGGAGGTGATGGGTTTGGATGGGTCTAACCGCAAAACCACATTTACATTTGAATCAAATCAGCAGATAAATCGGCCTCTGGTTACGGATGGGACAAACATCTACTGTGAGCTCGATACAGCAACGGAAGATGGCCAGCTAAAGGCCGAATTAGTGCGTGTAAACCCCGTCACCGGTACAAAAGACACACTTTGTGCCTTAAATCAGGAATGGATTAAAGGCAGTGCCGGATCTACAATCATTTTGCTAAACGCCAATGGTTGCTACTCTTCCTATGACCCTGTCTCTGGTGACAGGAAGGATATTGTTACTGTTGACAACGCATCCGTGGATTCACTGCTGCAGGGGACAACACTGGCATATAAGGACAATGGCTTTTTTTGCTTGATGGATTTGTTGTCTGGAGAGAAAACATCACTTAGTGGTTTCGCGGTTCCCAGCCCCGAGGAAGCTTTTGTAAACCTTGTTGATGCTGATTCAACACACCTTTTGATCAAGATTGAAACTGCTTCACATCAGAGTGGATCAAGCATGGAAGACGGTTATTACATGATAACCGGAAGCAGCACCCCTCAACAGTGGACTCTTCTGTACTCTTCCGGCGACCAAGACACCCCATTTGAAAGAGTTACTACCATTTCCAGCAATGAGTATCTTGTTATATCTGGTGAAGAGACTCTGCCAGATACAACTGCCAACAGTCACTATGTAGCGACAGGCGAAAAGCAGTATGTAATTATGTCCCAAGAGGATTATTGGAATAGCATCGCTCCCACAGCATCCTCTACACAATAATAACTGGAGAAATTATGCCAAATGCATTATTGACAATCCGAGATTTGAAAAAATCCTACTTGATTTCCGCACCCTTATTTCGTAAATCCATTGGAAGCCGTTCTAAACAAGCCCTGGCCGGGGTATCCCTGACCCTCGGCCCAGGGCTTTACGGCCTTTTAGGCCCCAACGGTGCAGGCAAAAGTACGCTCATCAGCATCATCACCGACACGCTAGCCGCGGATTCGGGCGAGGTGCTTTGGTGCGGCAAACCCGCTAGGGGCATTCGCTTCCGCCGCGTGCTCGGGTATATGCCGCAGCAGCAGGGGTTGTATGACAGCTATACCGGTCGGCGCTTTCTGGCCTACATGGCGGCACTGAAAGAGCTTCCCCGCAAAAGCGTCCCGGCTGAGGTGGATCGCGTGGCCGCGGCAGTGAATCTTTCGTCTGAATTGGACAAGCGTCTGTCCGCCTACTCCGGCGGCATGAAGCAGCGGCTGTTGCTGGCGTCTGCCTTACTGGGCGACCCCAAGCTGCTGATTCTGGACGAACCTACCGCCGGACTGGACCCCAAGGAGAGGGTGCGGCTGCGCACACTGTTGGCAGAAATGGCCACTGACCGCATTATTCTGGTAGCCACTCATGTGGTCAGTGATGTGGAGACCGTCGCCACGGAGGTGATTTTGCTGCGCGCCGGAAAAATCGTAGACGCCGCCCCGGTGCCGGACCTCATCGACAAATACGCCCCCGGCCAGGGACTTGAGGATGTGTACCTCGCAGTATTCGGGGAGGGAGACGGGAAATGAGCCTGCTCACTGCCGAACTGCGCAAGGTCTGGGGCAACCGTGTGTTCCCGATGCTGCTTGCCGTGCTGGTGACCGCTAACCTATTATTACTCTGGATGGGTACCCGTCCCACTTCCAACCAGCCCCCCGCTGCGGCCTACCGCGCCGTGGGGGCTGATTTGGCTGCCTTGGGTTCGGATATGGCCGCCAAGGGCGACTTGTTGCACAGCAAATTGGACGAAACTGAATCCTTGCTGCGGTTGGAAAACTACTTCCGGGATTCAGCGTATGGCAACAGCGTCATTCAACAAAATTACCGGGAGGAAAATGCCGCCCTGTTCGACCAGTACGAACAGATGTACCGCGACAAGAGCTACACGCTCTACACCGATAGCCTGACGATGGAATACCGTCTGCTCACTCAACTGGTGAATGAGTATGACACGGTGGCCGGGTACACCGACTTTCTGGAAAGCGTGCAAACCAAGGCAGGACAGTTGGCAGGCATCTCGATTTTCCAAAACGATGAGACCGGGTACGATCTGAAAAACATCGAGGTCACAGCAGCGGTGTATGCCGGTTTGGGCGAAACGGCCATCGACTACTACCCGCAAAAAGGGTTGTATACCGCCATCTCCTATGCTTTTACTGATCTGATTTTGTTGGCATCCATGCTGGTGCTGGCGCTTCTGCTCGTCCGGCAGGAACGGGACAGCGGGCTCCTCTCGCTGGTGCGCAGTCTGCCCGCTGGACGTCTGCACACTGCGCTGGCAAAGCTGGGCTCGTTTGCCCTCTCATTGCTGGCTGTGCTTGTGTTGCTCTACGGCGTAAATCTCGCCTACTGTGCTGCCACCTTCGGTTTGGGTCCGCTGACCCGCACGATTCAGAGTGTGCCCGCCTTAATGCGCTGTACCATGCAGATCACGGTTGGGCAGTATCTGTTCCGCTTTCTGCTAGCCAAGTGGGCTGGGGCCTTTGTCATGGGGCTTTGGGTCATGCTGGCGGCGTTGGTTGCCCGCCGAGCGACTGCCGGATGGGCTGCCGCCCTAGTTGGGCCGCTCGTGATGTTCGGCATCCGTGCCACAATCCCGGCTACCAGCCGGCTGAATGCCATCAAATACGCAAACCTTGCCAGCCTACTGCAAACCAACGAGCTGTTGGGGAACTACCGCAATCTGTATTGGTTCGGTGACCCTATCGGTTTACCGCTGGTTGAGTGGACAGCAGCTGTTCTTTACGGCGGAGCCCTGGCCTTTTCGTTTTGCTGGGTGTTCGTCCGCGCGCAACTGCTGTCTGCCACCAAGCGTGGGTTTCTGCTGGGGTTACGGCACAAGACCTGTGCCACCTCTATTATTAAGGAGGAGGCACGAAAGCTGCTGCTTCTCAACGGCGCGGCGGTGGTGCTGGCCGTCTTTATTGGATTTGGCGTTTACCAGGGTGTAACAGCTGAAAGTTACATCGGGCCAGATGAAATCTATTACGCCTACTACATGAAACATATCTCGGGCCCCTTTACTCCGGAGACCTACGATTGGCTGGAAGAGCAGGGCGAGGAATTTGCCCCGATGCTCGAAGTCCAGCAGAAGGTAGCAGCCGGCGAACTTTCCAGCGACGCAATGCTGGCCTTCAGTTCCTTGCAGCAAAAGTACAGCGTCTACAGCCAAGTCATCAACCAGAACATCAACTACTATCTGAAAGAACACCCTGGCGCCTGGCTGGTATATGAAAGCGGATACAAGGAACTGTTCGGCTTCACTGGTCAGGCTGATGTGCAAGATGCGCTGCTGGCCGGATTGGCCTGTGCGCTCTGCTTTTCCGGGCTGTTCTCGATGGAGCGCCGCGGCGGCATGGAGACCATCCTCTGCACAACGCCGCTGGGCCGTAAACGAACGGTACGGGCGAAACTTCTAGTTAGTGCTGTCGTAGCAGTGGGCATCGCGGCAACTTCCTGCTTGCCACATCTCATTCAGGTACTGCGGGACTACGGTTTGCCTGCGATGTTTGCCCCGGCCATGAGCATTTCCGAATTTGAGAGCCTTCCGGCTATCTTTACCTTGTCTGATGTGATGTTATTCTGGTTTCTTTGCCGGGTAGCGGCTTGTCTGTGCATGGGCACAATGACTTTGACTTTGGGACGCATGTTCGGCAACTTACTTCCGGCCTTATTCACCAGTGCTGTGGCCTATTGCCTCCCCGCACTCCTGAGCCTCTCCGGGATGGAAGGGGGGATTGAATGGCTGGGTTTTTGGCCACTGTTTCATGCAGCAGCCTTTTTGACTACACAAGGTTATCGCGTAACTGATGGTGAGCCGTACAACTTTTCTTGGATTGTCATTCTACTCTTGGCAGCTGTTTTATTTATTTCCTGGTTTCTAGCTATATGTTTACAAGATTCTTATGCGATGAGAGGACGGAACCTGAAGAATGACAGATAATGCACAGGCATGGACCGTGTATAATTCGCTTATGGTGGATCCTTTAACCCATACTGTGTATTCCGCCGGGGAGGAAGTTCATCTACCAGAAATGGAATATCAACTTTTATATTATTTTCTTCAGCATCCAGGGCAAACACTTTCACGTAAAACTCTTATGCTAGCGGTGTGGGGAGCACCGCCGGGTTTGAAAACGCGCACGTTAGATATTCATATCTGCCAGCTTAGGAAAAAACTCAAACTGGGCAGTTCCTTGCAAACTGTTTTTAAAGTCGGCTATAAGCTCCGTTTGCCCACAAATAGAAATGAAGGAGAACGTTGTAACCCATGAAAACAGAAGAGAAAAGTGAAAAGATCAATCGTATTCTCGGATCATTTCCGCAGTCATCGGTATTGTTGGTAGTATCTTTGGAATCTTTCAGGCTCAGCAGGCTGCTACGTTAAAAAACGAGGTGAACAGTCTTCAGACCGCATCACAACAGACAATTGTAAATGTTGTTTCCACCTTAGGGGATGATGCTAAGACTAGTGAACTAACCGAAACCGGTGACATGGTAGCTGCAACCGATCAGCTAATCAGTGTATATAGTTCGACAAAAACTCAAAATGCGCAGCTGACAAGTGAAGCCCAAACACTACAAAGCGAAAATGAAGCCCTTAAAGCACAGGTTGAAAACCTCAAGTCAGTACTTCTGAATACCTATTCAATGGATGAAGTTGATAAAGTTGTTGCCCAAGGCTACCTAGATGAAGTAGAAACGAAGCGGTTGGATAATTTGGAAATGCTGGATAGCGAACGCTGTGAACAAGTATCATCTGTAAAAGACCTGTATGGCACAACACACAGTGTTTCTTATAAATTTGATCCCTGGCAGGAAGCCTGGGCCAAATTCAAGCTGGATGGAAAGTATGATACGTTTGAAGCAAACATCGTAACCTCTGACGACACGAACCGTGACGCCAACATGAGCATTGAAATCTATGTAGACGATGTCTTGGTCGGACGAGTTGACGATATCGTTCGTGATGAAAATGTTCGTCCTATCAGTGTAAGTGTCAACGGTGGCAAAGTTTTGATGATCAAAGCAGTAAACACGAATTCTGCAGGCAACAGTTATTGCTACGTTTCCGACACAAACTTGGCTTTGCTGCAATGATGTCTTCTATATAGGTATATCAATCATAATTGCGCATTTCAAAATGCAGATGCGCTCCCGTTGCACGTCCTGTATGCCCCACATAGGCTATAACCTGCCCTGCCTTTACCTCCTGACCCACTGTGACACAGATTCTGGAACAATGCGCATACAGCGTAGTCAGTCCACCGCCATGGTCGATTTTGACGTAATAGCCATAGCTTCCACCCCAACTGTCGAGGGCGTTGGCGACGGTCACGGTGCCGTCGGCAGCGGCCAGGATCGGGGTACCCTCGGGCACGGCGATGTCGGTGCCGCTGTGGTAGCTGGTTTTGCCGGTAAGCGGGTCGGTTCGATAGCCTTGTGGCGAGGTGATCGTACCCGCCACCGGCAGCGGCCATTGTAGGGCCCCATCTGCAAACACTGTATCCATACCGGGCGCCATGAGTTCATCGCTTCCCTGAATCAAACCACCCAGCAGTTTACCCCAAAGGATTGCGGTATCTTCTCCTGAGAGCAATGTCAGGTATTCATTCTGCCTGTCTGTAAAGTGATAGGTTTCCCGCATTTCTTCCGGTGTATGGTGGGTCAGTTCAATGATCAGAACGGTTTCGGTGATGGTTGTGGTTTCTGTCTCACCTTCCTCATTTGTTTGTTCCTCCTCTTGGAGTTGGCTTTCGGTGCGCCAATCCAGCTCGTTCATATCCCAAAGAACGGTGCGCAGCCGATCTACATTGTCCTCGTTCAAATAGGCAACAGTAGTACCGTTGGCATCACCCTCCGTTTGAGAAGCAAAGACCGCCAGGACATCCTGCCACACAATGGCATAGCTACCATCGTTGGACTCGATTTTCTGGCGGTCACATTCTACGCTGTTTTCGATTTCTTCCAACCGGTCCCGATATTCTTCGGTAAGCAGTTCTACGGCCTCTTGCACACTGATAGCATTCTCATCAGGGGACTCTGCTGCGAAAAAGATGCCATAAGCGGACCCAGCTACTAAGGCTATCAAACACATCAGCAGGATGATAAACACGGATACCCAGCCACCAGCAATCAGTGCAGCCGCAAGGCTCTGCATGGCAGTCATCCAATGTCGAATCGCCGAGCGTATGACAGCAATCCCTTTCTTGGTTGCTTCTGCGCTTTCCCCAGCGGCTTGCTTGGCCCGGTAGATCATTCTTTGTGTACGTTGTGTTACTTGACCTGCCTTTTTCCCCTTGCGGGCAGTATTGGCTGCAGTGCGGAGTTGTTTTTGATCTATATCAACGCCACGTATTTCCCGAGCTACTTTTTTGACCTGTTGCTCTATTTGTTTCTGAGCAGTGCACCGTTGCTGCTCTTGCTTTGAGGTGCCTTGCGGATTGGTTTTCGAGGGCTCTCGAACTACTGTTTCCTTCTCTCTCGGTTCCAGAGTATTCCTATACAGGGAACCTTCCTGATGGGGTTTATGCAGTTCCCTTTTGCGGGCGATCCTGTCTTTGTAAGCGGCACCTGCCTTTTGCAGCGTTAAAAGAGTAGCATCTTCCAAACAATTTTCTACTTGTTGAACACTATCTTCTTCCATCTCCTGTGCGTAAGCGTAGTTGCTATCGGGATTTGTGCGTTTTGCCGGAATCAGGTTTTCTTTGCTTTTCACCCAAGCCTCCCGTGCAATCGTTTTCGGCAATCGGGATCCTGTCTGTATTCTTTCTGCCTGGCCCCATGGTTTTTGCCTAGGTTCCTTATGTCTATTATCTTTCATTGAATCACCTGCCATTGAAATGGTTATAAAAAAGCGATATCTGCTTAATTGGGCAGATACCGCTTCTGTCTATCCTGTTACGGATCACATTGCCCACAAGGTGTATATCCTCGGGCGATCAATTCTTCACGAGGCTCATCCGTAAAACTTTTGCTTTTTTCATTCATTTGGTTAACGCCTGGGCAAGCTGGAAAATGAAACTTTTTCGTGTGTGTATACAACAAAAAATCATAATCACACACCCTTTGCCTGTCACTGTGACAAAGTAGGTGGCCCTTTATTTTTTTGTTTCATTCATATCATCCTTTCAGTTGTTCATCGGGCTTGGTGGTCATCAGGCGGTAGAGCTGCGTATTCCTGGGGAAGCTGTTGGTAAAGGGCACCAGATTTCCTGCGCAGCGGATCAGGCCGCAGCCCGCAGGCACGTTGGTGATGTATCCCAGCTGGGTGTCCGAGATGTTCAGCAGCTTGGCCAGCTCCTCCCGGTCGGTGGCGCTCTGGTTGAGCATGATCAAAAACTCCGAGTTGGCAAGCATCAGGCGGGCCGTGTCGGAACGCAGCAGTTCATCCACATTCTGCGTCATGCCGGTGATCAGGCCGTTGTACTTCCGGATGCGCTTCCAGAGCTTGTAGAAGAAATTGGCGCTGTACTCGTACCGGAACAGGATATAAAACTCATCACAGAAGATCCAGGTACGGTGTCCCCGCTTCCAGTTCTGGATCACACGGTTGTAGATGGCATCCAGTGTCACCAGCATTCCGATAGGCATCAGCTGTTCGCCCAGTTCCCGGATATCGTAGGCGATAATCTGCGCCTTGGTATCCACGTTGGTAGGCTGGGCGAATGTGCCCAGGGTGCCGGTGATGAAGAGTTCCGAGGAAAGGGCCAGCCCCTGTGCTTCCGGTTCCGGCTGCATCTTGAGCAGACGGTAGAAGTCTTTCAGCGTGGGGACCGCCCCCTTGTACCCGTTGCGGACGTAAGGCATATAGACCTGTTCCGTGCAGCGGCCCAGGATGGACTTTTCTTTGGCCGTGACCAGCCCGCTGCCGATCAGCTGCTCAAACAGGCTCAAGACAAACTCGCTCTTGGACACGATAGGATTGCGCTCATCGCCATAGGCGCGGTCCATATCCAACGCATTGATGTGGGTGTCCGACGTAGCCGAGATGCGGATGACCTCGCCGCCGAAGGCTTCCACCAGATGTCCGAACTCGGATTCCACGTCAAGAATCAGGATATCATCCTCCGTGGACAGGGCGATCTGCGCGATCTCCTCTTTGGCGCTCATCGATTTGCCGGAGCCGGATACGCCCAAGCGGAAGCTGTTGCCGTTGAGCAGCTGCCGACGGTCCACCACGATACGGTTCTTACTGACGGCGTTCTGACCGTAGTACATCCCCTTATGCTGCATAATCTCCTGGGCGTGGAACGGAATGAGTACCGCCGTGCTCTCGGTGGTCAGGGTGCGCAGTGCTTCGATGCGCTGCAGTCCGTAGGGCAGCACGGTGTCCAGACCGTCCCGCTGCTGCCAGCGCAGCGTGGAAAGCTGGCACAGGTGCTTACGGGCAACGGAGAGCAGCGATTCGGTATCATCATCCAGTTGCTCTTTGGTACCTGCCATATGGACGAGGGTGACCAGCCCAAACATCATCCTCTGGTCGCGGGTGGTCAGATCATCCAGCATCTCCTTGGTTTCCTTGCGCTGAAGTTCCATGTCATAAGGTACAATGGCCGACCAGTTGTTGTTGGCGTTCTGCTTCCGCTGCCAGTTGGTCACGTTGGTTTCCACACCCAGCAGCGTGTTCTGCAACTGGCGGGCGGCCTCATCGGTGGGGATGGGCAGAATATCGATGGACAGCATCAGTTCCCGATCCAGGTCGCAGAGCTCCGACACAA
>UMEP01051945.1_pt1 | contig 17619 bp, 10 predicted proteins | sample 1964771 | NCBI WGS metagenome assembly UMEP01 (sample SAMEA4836022, study PRJEB28245) | human gut metagenome | biome: gut microbiome; material: fecal sample | place: Denmark | collected 2008 | reverse complement strand
ACCTGCAGCGACTAAAGTCACAAATATGCTTTATTTATCTTACAGAGGGTGTCTCCTTTGCCTGCGGCAAATTCCTATTTAGATTTAGCTGCTGTTGTAGCTTCACTAGAGGCTTCTGTTGTCTCTGTTGATGTCTCTGTAGCTGTGGAATCCGCACTCTTTAAAGATACCTGTGCCCAGAGTTTCTGGTCTACATCTTTATTATAGTCCCATTTCTTCTCAAGTTTCTTAGTCCAGTTGTCATATTTCTTCTGGAAAGCTTCGGACTGTTTCTTTTCTTTTAAAGTTTTCTTATTGCTTGCTGTTTCTTCTTTATCTGTGTAAGCAACAAGTTTAGCGATAACGTATCCGTTGTCACATTCTAAGACTTTATCTGCAATATCGCCATCTTTCATGCTCTTCATTACTTTTTCGAAAGCTTCTCCCTCTTCGGATTCGCCTGCTGCATAGGATTCATCTGTGTTGGAGTAATTCTGTTCTTTGGCAACTTTCTTAATTGTCTTCTTGCCGCTCTGGATTTCTTTGAGAGCTTTTTCTGCTTTTGCTTTCACGGCCTTTTTCTCTTTTTTACTCATTTCTGTTGTCTGGCCGTTATCACCTGTCTTTGTTGTGGCAAATACAACTCTGTAGATTGTGGACTTTCTTGCTTCATCGTCTGTTACTGTAACTTTTTCTTTGCTTTCAATCTTCTTCTGAACCTTAGAAGCAAGTGTACTGTCTTCATAGATTTTTTCTACATCTTCACGAGTAGCACCACATTCTTTCATAACCTTTTTACCAGTCTTATCCTGATAATAGGAAAGTGCAGAATCACTGCACTGCTGTTTTTCTGAATGAGTTAACTTACAGTCATACTTATCTGCCTTTTTGATAAGGATGATGTTCTGTTTCATCTGGGAAATAACTTGCTTTTTTACATACTCTTCAAATGTCTGGTCATTCCCATCATCGTCTTTACCCATGGACATACTCCAGAAGTCACTTCCATAGTAACTGCTGTAAGTCTGCTCATACTGTGCGCTAAGCATCTTAGCATACAACCATGCTTCTTTTAATGTGACATCTGTTCCGTCATAGCTGAATAAAACTTTATTTCCATCCTGTGTTTTTGTTCCTTTTCCACTGCTTGATGTAGAACAGCCGGTCATGAGACTCAGGGCCATGATTACTACAAGAACGAGGGAAAGAACTTTTGTTAATTTCGCTTTCATTTGAACCTCCTATAATTTTACACTACATTTTTCTATTATAGTACAAAAGGAAGAATACAACAAGTAAATTCTGGTTTGTAGGGTTAGAGAAAGAAACAGGAACTCTGGTAAATTATTTTTCAGAGGGATTGACACTTGAAGCAACTTAGTAATTCCTTTGAATTAACAGGAAAATGCTAATTTTTAGCTACATTACCATACAGATTTTGATATTAGTTATTTATGATCCGGATTATTATCGTAAAATTGTTGAGATATTGTAACCATAGTTTGAATGTTAATCTTTAATATCTCATTTTACGGGAAGCCACAACCTATTAGAGAATCCCCAAATCCTCTAAGATAAGTTCTGATTTTGCTTCTACAGCCAACGAACAGTACCCAAAGAGAGCCGATACCCTATATTTGTGGCCTGGGAGCAAAGGTTGGATGCGAGCGCTTTAAGCGAACATTCAACCTGCTGCGACTAAAGTCACAAATATAGGGTATCGGCTCTCTTTGGGTGCGTCTCCTTGCCTGCGGCAATCAGGATTTATCCTGTAGTTTTTGGATTTCCCCAATGATTTCCCTGACTTTTGCCAGTAAGTCTTTTTTCGGTATCCCTGTAGATTCGAACACAAACACCGGATTCGCTTCTGGTTTTATTTTCATCTTGTTGCGGTACTGTTTGAGGAAACCGTCAATTTCTTCAACGCGAACTTTCGCCCGTGGGTTCATGGTAAACAGGATTTTGCTTCCTTTCTGCTCGATGGAAAGAAGCCATGCCTGATGGGCTTCTTCTCTAAGGAGTGCAACGTCCATGAGGCGGATGAATGGTGCTGGTGTATCACCGTAACGGTCGGTCATTTCTTCGATCATGTCCTCGGATTCTTCCTGCGTCTCGATAGTTGCGATTCGTTTATACCAGGAGAGTTTTTCGGATTCGCTCTTGATGTAGGTTTCCGGAATGTAAGCATCGATGGACAGGTCGATGGATGTGGTAAATGTATCGACTTCCTGCTGTTCGCCTTTCATTGTTAATACGGCCTCGTTGAGCATTTTGCAGTAAAGATCGTATCCGACGGATTCCATATGACCGGATTGTTCTGCACCAAGAAGATTCCCGGCCCCACGGATTTCGAGGTCACGCATAGCGATTTTGAAACCACTTCCTAAGTCAGTGAATTCACGGATAGCTTTTAATCGTTTTTCGGCTTCTTCTTTTAAGATAGAGTTTCTTCTATACATTAAGAATGCGTATGCAGTTCGGTTGGAACGGCCGACACGGCCTCTTAGCTGATAAAGCTGGGAAAGGCCAAATAACTGTGCATCCTGAATAATCATCGTGTTAACATTTGGGATGTCGAGTCCAGTTTCGATGATGGTCGTGGAGACTAAAACATCTATTTCTTTATTGATAAAGCCGGACATAATCGTTTCAAGCTGGCGCTCGCCCATTTGCCCGTGTGCATACTCTACTGTGGCATTTGGTAAAAGCCGTTGTAAGCCTGCTGCTACTTCATCGATATTGTTGACTCGATTGTATACATAGTATACCTGTCCGCCTCTGCCAAGTTCTCGTTCGATTGCTTCGCGGACAAGTTCCTCGTTGTACTCCATAACGTAGGTCTGAATTGCCCGGCGGTCCACTGGTGGAACTTCAAGAACACTCATGTCACGGATTCCGGCAAGACTCATGTGCAGGGTTCTTGGAATTGGGGTTGCGGACAATGCCAGAACGTCAACATCTTTCTTCAGCTGCTTGATTTTTTCTTTCTGTTTTACGCCAAAACGCTGTTCCTCATCAATAATAAGGAGTCCGAGATTCTTGTATTTGATATTTTTTGAAAGAACTTTATGTGTGCCGATGACAATGTCAATCGTTCCGTTTTTCAGTCCATCAAAAATACGTTTTTGTTCTTTTGGCGTGCAAAAACGAGAAAGCATGGCAATCTCGACTGGATAATGTTCCATTCTTTCTTTAAATGAATTGTAATGCTGCTGTGCTAAAATGGTTGTCGGTACAAGATAAACTACCTGTTTGCTGTCCATAACTGCCTTAAATGCCGCTCGGATTGCAACCTCGGTCTTTCCATATCCAACGTCTCCGCAGATAAGACGGTCCATAATTCGATGACTTTCCATGTCACGCTTGGTGTCTTCAATCGCGCTTAACTGATCTTCCGTTTCTTCATATGGAAATAATTCTTCAAATTCTTTTTGCCAGACGGTATCTTTGCCGTAAGCGTAGCCTTCTTTTGCCTGCCTCTCGGCATAAAGTTTTACCAGATCCTGTGCCGCAATCTGCACCTGCGAGCGAACCCGGCTTTTCGTCTTTTCCCATTCTGTGCCGCCAAGCTTATTCAGTTTTGGCTTTCTTGCACTTAAATTCGAATATTTCTGAATGAGTTCAAGCTGTGATGCCGGAACAAAAAGATTACTCGCATCTTTGTATTCAATATTGATGTAATCTTTCGTAATTCCATCGGACTCAATTTTTTCCATGCCACGGTAAATACCGAGTCCATATTTTTCATGGACAACATAATCACCGACTGAAATCTCCGAAAGAGAATTGATTTTCTGGCCACTGTACTGGCTTTTCTTCTTCGGCTTTTTGGCCTTTCTTTCCTTGAAAATGTCTTTTTCGGATAAAACGACAAATTTAAGCGTCGGGTACTCAAAACCATTTCCAAGTCGGCCACTCGCCACCATAACCTCCCCCGGTGCAATCGTGCGGTCAAAATCAGCTGCAAAATACGCAAGCAGACCATAATCCCTGATATTTTCTGCAAGACGCTTCGCCCTTGTTGTTGAAGAAGAAAGCAGCAAAATCCTGTAATTTTGCTTTTTCCAGTGTTCTAAATCCTTGATAAGCTGGTCAAAACTATTATTATATGAAAAAATGGACTTTGCCTCGATATCACAAATGGTTTTCGGCTTGTAAAAAGCGTAATCTTGAATAACAGAACTGAGCAAAATAAGCGGTTCCTCCATCACTTTTGACAGAATCTCCTCATATCCAAACAGCAAATCCGCCTGTCCCGGCAGCACATATCCACCTTCTAATCGACTCTGCATACAAAGGAAAAATTCTTCCTCATATGTCTTTCCTTTTTCCAGAACACGATGCGGTTCATCAATGAAAAAGAGTGTATTTTCTGGTAAATATTCAAGAAATGAAACCGTTTTCTCATAAAAATAGGACAATAATGCCTCACTTCCCTCTGCTGTTCCAAAAGAAAGAAGTTCCTCCTCTGTCCTTACCGTCATCTTCCGAAGACGTTCTTTTTCCGCAAGACGCTTTCTCTTCTTAAATGCTTCTTCCTGCTTCTTATACTCTTCCTTCATTCGGCGAACTGCCTCACCAATCTTATTTCTTGAAAGAATTATTTCTGTCGCAGGGTATACCTGAACCTCGTCCAGCTTTTCCACACTTCGCTGCGTTTCCGTATCAAAAGAGCGGATGGAATCCACTTCATCCCCCCACAGCTCAATTCGAACCGGAAGTTCCTCCGTCAACGGGAAAATGTCAATGATTCCCCCTCGGATACCGAACTGCCCTGGCGCTTCCACCAGGCCACTGTTTTCATATCCAAGCTCTGAAAGCTTGAGTTTTAATGCATCTGTATCAATAATTGATTCAAAATCAATCGTCAGGCAATGCTCCTTAAACTCCTCAAACGGAATCATTTTCTCCATAAACACATCAAGACAGGCAACAATCGTGAGAGGCTTTCCCGCCACAATCTTTTTTAAAATGTCCATTCGCTGCCGCTCAATGTGATTACTATGCACATCTGCACTGTAAAACAGCACATCTCTCGAAGGATACAGCACCGTATTCGGATCAAAAAAACTCAAATCCTGATACAGCTCCTTCGCCTTCTCTTCTTTATACGTCAATACAAACCGACAAGGAAAATCCTCCCCCAAATTTGGAATAAAGTGTGCTTTTTGAGAATCAACACAACCATTCAGGACGATGGGATAAGCCTGTTGGCTCATTGCGGTTTTTATATCAATATAAGTATCGAATTTTAAAAGAGGGTTTGATAAAGTTTTCATGATACCTCCTTTCATTTTGGTTGTTGCACTTTTCTGTTGCATGCTTGCTTTTACTATTATTTATAGCGCAACGGAAAAATATTTTCTCCCTATTCCAAAGTTTTTCTCTTCTTCTTTCCTACGCTATATTTGTTCATAGCTTCTGAAAATTCATCCTGTGCAAAAAGTTCTGCTGCTTTTTCGGCTTTGTCTAATGCATCGGAGAGCAGTTCTTTTTCGTCGTCTTTGAAATGTCCAAGAACATAATCTGCGAGATCCTGTCCCGGATGTTTTTCGCCGCCGATACCGACACGGATTCGTGGAAAAGTGTCTCCTCCTAAATGTTTAATAATGCTCTTCATTCCATTATGTCCGCCGGCACTTCCTTTCGTGCGAAGACGAAGCATTCCAGGCTCTAAACTGATATCATCATAAATTACGAGGATGTCGCTTAAATCCAGCTTATAGAAATCCATGATTGACCTAATGCTTTCGCCGCTTAAGTTCATATAAGTTAATGGTTTTACGAGAAGAACTTTGCTGCCACCGATGATACCACTTCCTACCATTGCCTTGAACTTATGCTGATTAATATTGATTCGATTTGCCTCTGCGATACGGTCAATCGCCATATATCCTACATTGTGTCTTGTTCCTTTATACTGGTCTGTTGGATTACCCAATCCTACGATTACTTTCATTCTATGTTCCTTTCGTGATTTTATTTCTTCTGAGGTTTCTTTTGTACTTTTTTCTTCTTGATTTTGTAACTTTAATTGTTTTTGTTTATTTATATCTTTTTCTTTTTTTGATGTTAACTTATCTATACCCGATATAAAATTGTTATTTTTCTTATTCTTTTGCTTAGTTACGTTTGCTGTCTGCTGTTTTAACTTTTCCTGCATTCTCGCCTTTTGCTGCTGTCTTTTTCTTTGCTTTTTGCGCTCAGACTCCCAGGAGTTTACGGCTTCTTCGGCATCCTGTGTTGCCCATTTTTCGGGGAGTTTTCCGTTCTGGCTTTTGCCGGAAGCATTATCAAAAATATTCTGGCTGATGCTGTCAGGATTTCTCTTTCTGCGGTGTTTTGGGCGATATTGATTCCACTCCTCATAGAATGGTTCCGGTTCCGACGCAGAATTCGGCAGCTTTTTGCCATTGCCGAAATAATAGTCTACCACTCTCTCCGCAGATTTGTCATCAAAATAATCGTTGTGAAGATGTGCAAATTTCTCTACTTTCGCAATATCCCACTGTTTATTTTTAATACAGTCAATCAAATCCTGCATATTTTCTACGATCGGACCGGGTGCCGTCTTTTCATAATCAAAATAAAAACCTCGGTCTTTACTTAAATACCATTCTTTGTCAAATGCATAAAGGATAATCTGACGGTTTAAAAGAGAATATTCTACTGCAATCGAAGAATAATCCGCAATTAAAATGTCCGTCATGCAAAGAAGTTTGCGGACATTCGGATAATCGGTCATATTTGCTACGGTATCTGGCACTTTTGCAGACTGAATCTGCGGATGAAGACGTACCATTAAGAAATAGTCTTTCCCAAGTTCTTTCTGAAATGCATCAAAATCAAACGCTTCTAAAAGCTTTTTATCATGTTCTTCCTCCCCACGAAAAGTCGGCGCATAAAGAACAAGCTTCTTTCCTTTCATTTCCGGATATCGTTCACTAAGCTCTTCCTTCCACGCAGCAATATCATGCTCTCTGAAAAAATAGTCCACCTGTGGACATCCGATACAGATCACCTTTTCTTTCGGTGCTATAAAAGCCTCTGCATAGTTGTCCCTAATATTTTCTGAGCTTGCCAGTATGTGGTCTGTATTTTTCGTTGCCGCTTTAAGCTCCTTTAAAACTTCCGGGTTCGTCTCCGATGAACCGCCAAACTTCTTAAAAGATCCCATCCCATGCCAAAGCTGAACTACCTTTGTCTCATCCGACAGCTTCATATATCCAAGCGGCAAAAAATTGTCATTCAAAAAAATATGGGATGAAGTCGCCATTCGAAAAGCCTTTATAGTAAAAAGCTTTAGCAAGCCTCCCAGATTACGTGGACTCACTTCATAATCTGCATGCGTAATGATATTAAAATGAAATGGCAGCCCTCTTTTTTCACATTCATTTTTTATCTCAAAGAGACTTCCTGTGCCCCCGGTATTTAATTTCTCTATCAGGGTAATCTGATTCTTTTTCACTTTCCATTTGCGAAAGAAATTAAAGCACCCTGCGAATATTTTATTTGTATTCAATGTATCTAACCTCCACTGTACATCTAATGTACTCTCGGAATCTTTTTGTGCCGTTCTGTAAGATATTGTTAAAAATCAATTCTCGAAGTTCTACTTGATATTTTTCCATAACAGCATAAACAACATATGTTTTTTAGTATATCATAGATTATGCATTTTCTAAAAAGAAAAATTTTCGAATAGCAAAATGACTCTTGCAATCTTCAAAAATCTTCATAAAAATATAGCAGGAATTCCATATATTATACAGAAATTCCTGCTATAAGGTTAAGAGCTGTTTTACGTCAGCCCCTTTATCTTCTAAGTTTTGCTACAGTTATATTTATAATGCTACCTCTGCTTCTCCGACTGTTTCCTCTTCCCCCGAGGCCATGATTGCTTCGTATTCCTGAAGAATACTTTTCTGGATGATGTCACGAGTATCAGAGTTAATCGGATGTGCGATATCACGATACTCGCCATCGGATGCTTTGCGGCTTGGCATTGCGATAAATAAACCTTTTTCTCCGTCAATTACTTTGATATCGTGCACAACAAATGCATTATCAAAAGTTACGGATACGACCGCTTTCATCTTTCCTTCTTTTGCTATTTTTCTGATTCTTATATCGGTAATCTGCATGACCTGTCCTCCCAATAATGTTGTTACTAATTACAGAATGTACCGTACATTCTTCTCAATTACTATCTTAACCTCATCATCAGTTCCGACGTAGTTCGTTCCTGGACGGAGAGTATCTCTGCTCTCTACGATACAGTTCTCAATATAGGAGTCATCTCCAATATATACATCATTCAAAATGATGGAGTTCTTGATAGTACAGTTGTTTCCAATGTATACATCTTTAAAGATAATAGAGTTTTCAACCTTACCGTTAACAATACATCCAGAGGAAATAATACTGTTCTTTACTTCTGCTCCTGTATTGTATTTTGCCGGCGGAAGGTCATCTACTTTAGAGTATACGTCTGGATACTGTTTGAAGAAGTAATCTCTTACGTCTTTCTTAAGGAAGTCCATGTTTGTCTTAAAATAGGAATCTACTGTTGCAATATTTCTCCAGTATGTATCGAGTTTGTAACCGTAAATCTTACGAACATTTCTGTAACGAACAAGTACATCCTGTACAAAGTCGTGTCTGTCTTCTCTTGCACAACGCTCAAGAATCTCAATTAAATGGCGTCTTCTGATTACATAAACACCGATAGATACGTTATTAGAGGAAGCAACGAGTGGCTTCTCTTCAAATTCTACGATTCTTTCGTTCTCATCTAACTTAAGAACACCAAAACGTGTTAAATCGTCATCTGTATCTTTTAATGTTGTGTAAACTACCGTGATATCTGCATTCTTAGCGATATGAGCTTCAAGAACCTTGCCGTAATCCATCTTGTATACACCATCACCTGTTGCGATGATTACATAAGGCTCATGGCTCTTCTTAAGGAAATCAATGTTCTGATAAAGAGCATCTGCTGTTCCCTGATACCATGAGTTATTGTTCTTTGTAACAGTAGGAGTGAAGACATAGAGTCCTCCCTGCTTTCTTCCGAAATCCCACCATTTACTTGAGCTTAAATGTTCATTTAAAGAACGAGCATTAAACTGAGGTAATACCGCTACTTTAGATACGCGGGAATTACTCATATTACTTAATGTAAAATCAATTGCACGATAGCTTCCTGCTACTGGCAGGGCTGCAATCGCACGTTTATCGGATAATCTTCCAATTCTGTTATTATTACCACCTGCTAAAATAATACCTATAGACTTCATTTATGTCACCTGCCCTCTACTATCTGATAATGGATTCGCCGCTTGCCAGAATTCCGTCTGGATAATCTTCTGCTGTTGTCTTTCCTACGATTGCGACATTCTTACCGATCTTAACGTTGGCCGGGATAACAGAACCTTCACCTATAGTAACTAAGCCGCCACTATAAACCTTAGGTTTATACTTGTTCTCTGCTTCTTCAAATACACCAAGCTCTGCGTTCTCTCCGACTTCTACGCTCTCTGCAATGATAGACTTCTCAATCTTAGCACCCTTCTTAATCACGGTATTATTCATAATAATAGAGTTCGTAACTACAGCACCTTCCTCAATGACAACACCAGCTCCGATTACAGAGTTGGAAATCTCACCGTAAACTTCTGTTCCGTCTCCGACGATGCAGGCATTTACCTTAGAGTCTGCTGAGAAATACTGTGGTGGAATAACGTCTGTCTTTGTATATATTCTCCAGAACTCTTCGTAAAGGTTAAATTCTGGGATAATATCGATTAATTCCATGTTCGCTTCCCAATATGCGGAAAGTGTTCCTACGTCCTTCCAGTAACCCTGGTAGTTGTAAGCCATAATCTTATCACCGCGCTGGTGGCAGTAAGGAATTACATGCATACCGAAGTCACAGCCAGGCTGTTCGGATAAAGTTTCCAGAGCTTCCTTTAATACTTCCCAGTTAAAGATGTAAATACCCATGGATGCTTTATTACTTCTTGGGTTCGCTGGTTTCTCTTCGAATTCGAGAATCTGATTATTCTCATCTGTAATTACCAGACCAAAACGGCTGGCATCTTCCCATGGTACTTCATATGTAGCCAGTGTGATCTGGGCGTTGTTCTTCTTATGGAACTCAAGCATCAGTTCATAGTCCATCTTATAAATATGGTCACCACCAAGAATAATTACATAATCTGGATGATAATACTCCATGAATTCCATGTTCTGATAAATCGCGTTCGCTGTTCCTGTGTACCAGTCAGTATTCTGGCTCTTCTCGTATGGAGGCAGAATAGAAACACCACCTATATTACGATCCAAATCCCAAGGAATACCGATACCGATGTGCTGGTTCAGTCTTAATGGCTGATACTGGGTAAGAACACCTACTGTGTCGATTCCAGAGTTAATACAGTTACTTAACGGAAAATCAATGATTTTGTACTTTCCGCCGAATGCTACTGCCGGTTTCGCTAATTTTGAGGTTAGTACGCCAAGACGGCTTCCTTGTCCACCAGCTAAGAGCATTGCTATCATTTCTTTTTTTATCATAATAATCACCCCTTTGTCACATAATACTTATTATAGCACTGAAATTCCCAAATGGAAAGCAGTTTAGCACAAAAAACAAAATATATTTTTTATTTTTTTATATATTTTGTATTGTCATATGGTTATCTTTTACATTTAAATGTAGAAATCCCACGAAAACAATAGGACATTATAATGAAAAGTGCCCTATTACTGGCTGTTTTGGGAATTTTTCAAGGTACTCTGGCACCCTTACTATAAGATGTGTACAGAAGAGACCTTAAGTATCGCAATTCTTTCTTGAATCTCGTTTATCTGTGCGCTATACTATAAACGACTTTTTAATAATTAAACTGATTTTTTTCGCCATATTTATTTATATGTACTCACTAAGTCCCATATGACGGATTTTCTGAGACACATCTTGTGGCACTGGAGGGAAATATGTATACAATTGATTTTCAAAAGCCGATTCATGTTCATTTTATCGGTATTGGCGGCATCAGCATGAGCGGTCTTGCCGAAATTTTATTAAACAGACATTTCACAGTGACCGGTTCTGATATGCAGGCTTCCGACATGACAAAGCATCTTGAAGAAACAGGTGCAAAGGTTGTTATTGGACAGAAAGCAGAGAATATTACCGATGATATCGATCTTGTTGTTTATACTGCTGCCATTCACGAATCTAATGAAGAATTTGCTGCTGCAAAGAATAAAGGAATCCCTATGATGACCCGCGCAGCTCTTCTCGGACAGATCATGGCAAACTTTGCGAAGTCTATCGCTGTTGCCGGAACACATGGAAAGACAACAACAACTTCTATGCTTACTCACATTCTTCTTCAGGCAGATACCGATCCTACGGTCAGTGTCGGAGGTATGTTAGACCGTATCGGCGGAAATATTCGTGTCGGCCATTCTGACCTCTTCCTTACAGAAGCATGTGAATATACGAACAGTTTCTTAGAATTCTATCCTTTATATTCTATTATCTTAAATGTAGAAGAAGACCATATGGATTTCTTTAAGGATATTGAGGATATTAAGAATTCTTTCCACAAGTTTGCTTCTCAGACTGCTGATGATGGTCTTATCATTATTAATGGCGATATGGAGCATACTGACTTTATTTTGAATGGTCTTGCTCAGAAGCACGTTACTTTCGGCCTGAATCCGGAAAACGATTACACTGCAACGGATATTGCATTTGATAAAGAAGGAAATGCTTCCTATAACCTTGTTGCACATGGCGAGCCAAAGGGTCGTATCGCATTAAATGTAAAAGGCTGCCACAATGTTATGAATTCTCTGGCAGCTATTGCTTGTACAGAAGCAATTGGACTTCCTTTAGATGCAATCCGTAAAGGACTTTTATCTTTTGGTGGAACACACCGCCGTTTTGAGTACAAGGGTTCTCTCGGTGATGTAACTGTCATTGATGACTACGCTCATCATCCAACAGAAATCCGCGCTACTTTATCTGCTGCAAAGGATTATCCGCATGATGAACTCTGGGTTATCTTCCAGCCTCATACATACACCCGTACAAAGGCGTTTCTCCCTGAGTTTGCGAAAGCATTAGAACAGGCAGACCACATTGTTCTGGCTGATATTTACGCTGCCCGTGAGGTAGATACCGGAGAAGTTTCTTCTAAAGATGTAATGAAACTTTTACAGGAAGATGGACAGGATGTACATTATTTCCCAAGCTTCGAAGAAATCAAAGATTTCGTAAAGGCTCACGTAAAAGGACATGACCTCCTGATTACGATGGGCGCAGGTAATGTTGTGGAGATTGGAGAAGAACTTCTGGCTGAAAAATAAGTTCTGGGTTGCCACAGACAAAAGATGCCCTCATTAAATAAAAGAAACTGTTCACAAATTTTCAGTATGATAAAGCCATCAAAAAAACAACGAATTATCTTTTTGATAGATTTTTTCATACTTTCCTCTCTTTGAACCGTTGAATAGACGGTTCTTTTTTTACAATTTTATAACACTCCTATAAGCATCCCGCAGGGCGAACAAAAATTGTGGATACCAACTTCTGATTTTGCTTCATCAGCCAAAGAGAGCATATCTGTCTCTGCAGTAACCCAGAAAGTTATCCACATTATCCACAATTTTAAAAAATTTTTTGGGGGTATTCTGAGTCTTTCCCCATGTTGTTTACATTTTGTCCACATTGTATTTTTGTTCGTTCACACCTATATCTTGGAACTTATCACCCTTTTTGACCAGTTTTCTCCCCAAAATATCGAATTCCACCCACCTATCCACAAAGTTATCCACATTATCCACAAAAGTATCCACATTATCCATCAAGATTTTATACAGGAGTTATCCCCAATTCTATCCACATTCTCCCCAGATTCGAAACTGTATTTTTTTTGGAGGGTGTGCTATTCTATATTATGAATTATTCAGAATATACCGATGCTGTTTTCTGGCATTTGATATTTGGATAACTATTTATTCTATAGAATTTACATTTACAATTTATTAAAACGCACGATGATAACCGATAAACTACAGATGATAGAAATAAGGGGTATAATGAGCGATAAGATTACTTTACTTTACAACGTACAGAATGAAGTTACTGTTCTGCCAAACAAATTTATTGATGAATATATGATAAAGGCGGATGGAGAATATGTTAAGATTTATCTTCTGATTCTTCGTCTGCAGGGTATGGGATTGCCTGTTGATGTGGAACGTATTGCAGATCATTTAGAACTGACACGAAAAGACGTTTTGAGAGCACTTTCTTATTGGGAGAAAGCTGGTATTCTACAGACAGGAGCTGCTTCTGAGACGGCTGCTACGGTGACTGGCTCTGAATCTATGGCAAATGGAATCTCTGGTGATACAGGAACTACTCAAGCTGTTGGAACTTCTGAAAAAGTTATGGCTACTGGAGTTACTGGCACTGACGGAAATGCTATGACTGCCGGAACTTCTGGTTCTGCTGGAAATATTATAACCTCTGGAACTTCTGGTTCTGCTGGAAATACTATGCCCTCTGAATCTACAGGACAAACTGGGACTTCTCTTTCACCAACAATCACTCCTGTACCAGATAAGAATACATTAAGTCCTACGGAAGTACAGGCTTCAATGACGAATAAGGATTTAGAGCGGACGATTTATATGGCGGAGACTTATATTGGACGGCCATTTTCTACAACGGAACTGAATAGTTTTTGCTATATTAATGACCAGCTGCATTTCTCTTCTGATTTGCTGGAATATTTAATTGAGTACTGTGTTACTCGTGGAAAGAAGAGTGTCCGCTATATCGAGAGTGTTGCGATTAACTGGTATCAGCAGGGCATCACAAGTGTTCAGGAGGCAAAGGAACAAAGTACGCTGTATTCACAGAATGTTTTTCCTATTATGAAGGCATTTGGCATTTCGAATCGTGATCCGGGGTCTGCTGAGCTTGACTACATAAAGAAGTGGAATTCTCTTGGACTTGGTACGGATATTATTATCGAGGCGTGCAGCCGGACACTTCTGGCAACGCATCAGGCAAGTTTTCCGTATGCAAACAAAATTCTTGAAGATTGGAAACGGCTCGGTGTCCGAAATACTTCAGATATTAAGCATTTAGATGATAAGCATCGTTCTACTGCTTCGTCTTCTTCAGGTTCTGCTGCCGGATATACACAGGGACAGCCTCGTAAAGGAAGTACTGGGGCAGCTGCCAGAAAAAATACTGCTGCGAACCAGTTCCACAACTTTGAACAGAGAACGTATGACTTTAATGATTTGGAATCTCGTCTTCTTGATAAGACCAGGAGGTAAGCTATGGGCATTTCCACAAGACAATACCAGGATATTATGAATGAATATGATGCAGTACGCCGCCGCAATTATATGGCGGAACAGGAACGCAAAGAGCGTGTTTATGCTCTGATTCCTGAAATTCGTCAGATTGACGAACAGATTGCTCATATTTCTGTGGAAAAGGCAAAGGCACTCCTTCTTAAGCAGGTATCTAATGCTGAGGCAAAGAAGTCTTTGCAGGACACGATTTATGATCTTTCTATGGAAAAAGTCAACCTGCTGGCGATCCATGATTACCCGGCAGATTATCTTGACCCGATTTACGATTGTCCGGAATGTAAAGACACTGGCTATATAGGCGATAAAAAATGCCGCTGTTTTCAGCAGAAGATTCGCCATATTCTTTACAGCCAGTCTAATATAGAGGATGTGGCTGGTACAGAAAGTTTTTCTGCTTTTCGCAGAGAGTATTATTCTACACAAAGAAACGGCAGAGAGAAGCTTTCCCCTCGTGAGAATATAGAAAATGTCTTATCGGCAAGCCATTCTTTTATTGAAAGTTTTGACTCAAAACCGGGGCAGAATCTCTTGATTTATGGAAATGCAGGTGTTGGCAAGACATTCCTTTCAAATTGTATCGCGGGAGAACTTCTGAATCGTGGAAAAGGTGTTATTTACCTGACTGCCTATCAGTTTTTTGACCAGCTAGCTGACTATACATTTCGCCGGGGAGCAAATAATGCACAGACATTGCCTGCTTTCCTGCATTGTGACCTTCTCATCATTGATGATCTCGGCACAGAACTTAATAATTCTTTCATTAATTCTCAGCTTTTTTTATGTATTAATGAAAGAATTCTCAATAAAAAATCTACTATTATAAGTACAAATCTTTCTTTAGAACAGATTAACCGTTCTTACACAGAAAGAGTTTTTTCAAGAATCATACAGTCCTACACCCTTTTACATATTTACGGAGAAGACATTCGCATTAAAAAGGCTTTCTCCTCCCTTGACGAATAAGAGAATGGATGTTATAAAGGAATTGTAATATGATTTATCTCACATAATAATAATTATATGATTAAAGGAGTAAAACACATGAGACCAGATGATAGCAAATTTGCAACCGTTCCTGTAGGTAAGCTTGGAATTATTGTTCACCCTAGCTGTGCAGAGCTTGGAAAGAGAATCGACCAGTATATTGTAAACTGGCGTAAAGAGCGTGAACATGAACACAAAGAGAATGTTGTATTTAAGGATTACGAGCAGGATACTTATATTATCGATGCAACCTGTTCCCGTTTCGGAACCGGTGAAGCAAAGGCACTCATCTCCGATTCTGTTCGTGGCGTAGATCTTTATATCCTTGCAGATGTTCTTAATTATAGTTTAAAATATAAAGTATGTGGCCATGAAAACCATATGTCTCCTGATGATATTTACGCAGATGTTAAGCGTATCATCGGCGCTGCTTCAGGTAAGCCAAAGAGCATTACTGTTATCATGCCGTTCCTTTATGAGAGCCGTCAGCATAAGAGAAGCTCCAGAGAGTCTTTAGACTGTGCTTACGCATTGCAGGAACTTACAGCAATCGGTGTTGATAACGTTCTTACATTTGATGCACATGACCCTCGTGTACAGAACGCGATCCCACTGAAAGGTTTTGACAATATCATGCCTACTTACCAGTTCATCAAAGCTTTACTTCGCTCTACAAGCGATCTTGAGATTGATAACGAACATTTAATGGTAATCAGCCCGGATGAAGGTGCTATGAACCGTACAATGTACTTCTCCAGCGTTCTTGGTGTAGATATCGGAATGTTCTATAAAAGAAGAGATTATTCTGTTGTCGTTGACGGACGCAACCCAATCGTTGCTCACGAGTTCTTAGGTTCTTCTGTTGAAGGTAAGGACGTAATGATCATCGATGATATGATTTCTTCCGGTGAAAGTATGTTAGACGTTGCAAGAGAGTTAAAGAGAAGAAAGGCACGTCGTGTATTCTGCATCTCTACTTTTGGTATGTTCACTAACGGACTGGAATCTTTCGATAAAGCTTACGAAGAAGGGCTTATTTATAAGGTAATCACTACGAACTGTACTTACCAGCGCCCAGATCTCTTTGAGCGTCCATGGTATGTAAGCTGTGATGTTGCCAAGTACATTGCTCTCTTAATTGATTCTATCAACCATGAGGCTTCTATCAGTGCAATTCTGAATCCTCATGACAGAATTACAAAGAGATTAGAGGAATATAAGCAGTTCCATACTATTAAGGAAGAGAAATAGGAGTTTGCTAGAGCATGTTTGAAAAATGTTCTAGAAACAGACACCGCTGAAAAGGAAGATATTAAACTGAATTGTAGTTGACCTTCTAAAGAAAAAAAGAATTTTTATAAGTTTGATTTTGTTCCGTTGCGCTAAACATTCCATTCTGCCCAGAAAAACAGGAACTTGAGAAAAACGAGTCCCAAGTTCCTACAGTCAGAATTCCATAGCGTAAAGTCACAAAATGCAATACTTATAAAAATTCTTTTTTCTTTACCATAGTTTTCTTACAATTCCGCATATAATTTTGTTTCAGCGGCTGGATGATTTTGATATATAATATACTTAATTGGACAGCCGGGGGACGGCTTCACCTGTTCCGAGTCTTGCGGAAGGGGTGATACATATGGTTACATATACGGAGTTATTCACCTATACGATAATGTTATGTGCTGTAATCACACTAGCTATTAATATACATAAAAAATAGCCGTCCTAACCCTGCGAAAGTCGACGGCTATCTTTTAGTTTAACACTTATTTGCCGGGGCAGGTGGCGCAACACCTTCCGGCTGTCTTGTTAAGTATAGTATATTCTATTCCTTTCCTATTGTCAAACAGGTATTTTACCTATGATTGCGTAAAGACAAACTTAGATTTATGTTCTATTTGACAATGACGGCAGCATAGAACATAATATACTTAACAGGAAAGCTGGAAGGTAAACGCAACTTACCCGTCCTGGCGAATTAAAACTATTTGTTAAATAGCCGTTCTATTCTTTCCAGGGAGCAGGACGGCTATTTTTTATTTACTCCCAAAACTATCCAGCCACCGAAATAGAATTTTATGCTGAATTGTAAGATTTTATGCTGAATTGTAAGAACACTATGGTAAAGAAAAAAGAATGGTTATAAGTATTGCATTTTGTGCCTTTGCGCTGTGGAATTCTGACCATAGGAACTTGGGACTTATTTTTCCCAAGTTCCTGTTTTTCTGGGCAGAATGAAATGTT
>UMEP01046105.1_pt1 | contig 18115 bp, 19 predicted proteins | sample 1964771 | NCBI WGS metagenome assembly UMEP01 (sample SAMEA4836022, study PRJEB28245) | human gut metagenome | biome: gut microbiome; material: fecal sample | place: Denmark | collected 2008 | reverse complement strand
TTATATTTAAAGAATCCGTTAATTGCCCAATTAATAAAATAGTACACACACTTAATCAAACCCAGCTTTTCAACTTTATAATATACCATAAATTGAGGCTTCATGACTTTCTTTTTATTCCCTGTAGTACTTGAAGCAAACACTCTATACGAGGCTAATACATTACGATTACCATACGCATATCCACCACGCTTCAAGATGGAAAGCCAGAAAACAAAATCATCTCGCAAACTCCCCATAGCCTCATTAAACAATACATCACCCGTCTTTTCTCTATCATACATTGCTGTCAGGCACGAGATTGAACAAGACTTCAACAGTCCACTGTAATTCACCTTATCAGGTACAATAAAAGGTTTCAGTATCTCTTTACCTTCAGCATTTATCCGTTTGTAGGAAGCAAACACGATGGACGAATTCTTCTCTTTGATAAAATTCAACTGCTCTTCTAGAAAATTTGGTTCCCAAAAATCATCGGAATCCAAGAAACAGACAAAACGCCCTTGGACATGCTTCAACCCATTGTTTCGTGCCGCAGAAGAACCGGCATTCGATTGTCTCAATAACTTTATCCTATTATCAGTCTGTGCATATTTTTCCACAATAGAAGGACCGTTATCTTTTGAACCATCATCCACTATTACCATTTCCCAATTCGGATAAGTCTGTTTCAATACAGACTGAATTGTCTCTTCAACGTATTTTTCCCCATTGTACATGGGGGTTACAATTGATATTAAATTATCTTTCATATTTTGCTCTTATTAATTCACAAATAGTAAACATCTATATTAGGCTACCTGCTACTAACTTTTTAATGAATAACTATCAATTTTAACATGTTAATAAATTCCGCATTCAAATAACTTTTCTACTGAAAATATGGATATAAAAAAATTAATGCATTCGAAAAGACAACAGATTGAATAACCGAATCAATCCGAAAAATAAAACTGGACTTTTGATACACAACAACAATACACGGTGTGCCAAAGGCAATTGCTTTCGAATAGACATCCGATTGTAATTATTGAAAAGAGTCCTTTCCATACATACTTTTTCTGTTCGACGATACCCAGCATATTCCAACCGTTGTGCGGCTTGCAACAGATTATATAACATGCTTCGCAGGTAACGAGCTTCGTACAAGCTTTTGAACTCTTCCCATAAACCAGTATCTTCCATTGTGCTACGGGCCTTCACAAATGCTGTGTGCATGTCCACAAATAAACGCTCTTGTGATGAACGGGAAATACTTCCTTCTCGTTCTATCGCATGGTAAAATACTCGATTCACGAAAGTTACCTTGGAAGCATGGCAGGCCACTTGAATAGAAAACAACGTATCTTCATTCACAATTCCCTTTTCAAATGCCAAATGGTTCTTTTCCAGAAAGTTTCTCTCATATACTTTTGACCAAGCAGAAGTCGGAATAGTACGTAGTGCTAAAGTGTCACGCAATATCTCTTCCTTTCCTTTCAAAGCTTGTATAAGATAAGGTTTTCCATAAACACACCGTGCGTTTCGTTCTTCGTTATCAAACTCCAGACGAAAACAAACGTAGTCTGGCCTTTCTTTCTCCAAATGCGTAGCCAATACTGCAAACATATCAGGCTCTACCCAGTCGTCACTGTCAATAAAAGATACATATTCTCCAGTAGCTATTTTCAGCCCCGCGTTCCTCGCAGCAGACAATCCTGCATTGGCCTGAGAAACCACCGATACGCGACCATCATGTGCAGCATACTGTTCCATAATATCTAGACAACCATCTGGAGAGCCATCATTCACCAATATCAGTTCTATATTCTGATAAGTCTGTCCTAAGATACTGTCAATGCAACGTGGAAGATATTTTTCCACTTTGTAGGCAGGAACAACCACTGAAAATTTAATTTCATTCATTTGGACTAATCATTTTATATATTTTATCAACTACAGACTGAATATCAAAATCTTTTTTCTTTTCCCGTGCTTTTTCTATGTAATGTACACGTAGATTCTTATCATCCAGCATCCGACAAACAGCCTTATAAATAGACTCATCATCTTCTTCTGCCAGCAGACCGTATTCCGAATCTCTAAGAATTTCCCTTGGTCCAGTAACATTGGTAGCGACAATGGGTTTTTCCAGACACAGAGCCTCACAAATGACCAGCGGATACCCTTCTGCCATTGAAGTACTTAAGAACAAATCTGCAGACTTTATATAAGGATATGGGTTCTGCTGAAAGCCTAAAAATTTCACGATCGTTTCTACCCCCAATTCAGAAGCTGTTTTCTTCAAATCCTCTTCCAAAGGACCTATTCCCAACAACCAAAAATCCACCTCGCGCTTCTCATCTTTCAAACGCTTAGCTAACCTCAACAAACGATCATAACATTTAGCATAAGTCAAGCGCCCTACACTACAAACAGTAGTTCGCGTTTTCTTAATTTCTTTATTTTCTTTCGCAAGACTGCATATTCTCTCACGATCTATCGGATTATACAAAACATGTAAAGGAAGATTTCCACCAAACATGCGGACAAAAGCTTCTTTTGCACATTCTGAAACGATGAATATATCATCCATTTTACTATATAAGCAGTTTTCTTCTCCTCTTCGAAAATATTTTAAAGTATAGTGAAGCTTTTCCATATCAGTATGCACCCAACTAATGTTTTTCACTGCACACCCCAACAAATATTTGTGAAACTTCAACGGAATACCTTCCATGAAAGAAACAATCGCATCGTATCTTCCTTTTACCTTCTTCTGTACCAAAGAACGCTGAAAATAATCTAATCCCCAATAACGAGATAAAGCAAAATGTAATTTATATTTCAATCCTCTACGCTCATACAGACTAAATATTTTCACATCGTTAGGTACAGAAGTTAAATAAACACCTTCTTTCACTACTAACAGTAAATCTACCTCGTAACGAGTAAAATCTGTATGACGGAGTATATCAATCAAGACTTTTTCTGCCCCGCCTCCGGATAGATTAGTTAATATAAACAATATCTTATTCATTTCAAATGTTACAATTTGCTATTTCCCAACGATTGTGAACATAATTAGCATGTATGTTCACACCAATAACTTGAGCCGGCACCCCCGCAACAGTCATTCCTGAAACAACATCTTTAGTGACAACCGCCCCTGCACCAATACAACTATCTGACCCTATACATATATCTTCAACCAGCGAAACATCTGGTCCCATATATACATTATTACCAACAATAGCAGCCTGACCTTCATTGCTCCCAATTGTTGTAAACTGTGAAATATTAACGTTGTTTCCTATGATGGCTGTCGGATTAACAACCACTCCAAAGCCATGTCCTATATATAAGCCATAGCCGATAACAGTCTCTGGTGATATCTGTAGCCCATATTTCCGAGCATAACGTCTATGCATCCACTTGCAAAAAAGATAAGCCTTTCCATGATAGGCAGATAAACGGAGCCAAAAATTAAATCTAAAATAAGAATTATAACAAGATGCTAAACATAGTCGCAAAAAAGATACCTTCCGCCCACTGTAACGATAATAATCACTACGCGCTAACTCTATACAATCTCGATAACAACTAGGGATAGGAATTAAAATTTTACCTCCCACACGAAGTTCCACTTCTTTACTTGTCATATTATATAAAATATTTTTTTAATCGCTTATAACAAATACACATACACATATAGCCTTCAGAAAATACCCATGCTTTATTTTGCATCAGCCACATTAATATTCTTTGCTGGTAAGGGAATAAAGAAGATTTCAAATCTTTGGTATAGAATAAGTTGCGATATTTCTTTCGTAAATTAGGAGAAGTATTGAACAACAGTTCGGCTCTCATTTTCTGCCGATACACATCAAGCAGATTCTCAAGAGTATCTTTCTCAAACTTATCCCTAAAGAACTCGCGCAATACTTGTTCTGTCCGGATAACACTTAAAATGGATTTTTCACCGACATGTTTGGTATAAGAATGAATATTAAGTTGATTATAATAATAAAATGGAGATGACAAGGCTATTTTATTGGCATAATATACCAACCGAGGAAGTGTTACCATGTCTTCACCGAAATCTATCCCAGCAGGGACTTCAATCCCATGTTCTGTATATAAACAGGTTTTATACAATTTTCCCCAAATGTTTGCAGGTAAATCTCGTCTCAACAAAGCCTTCAAATACTCTCTTTTTTCCTCTGGATAATCTACTATATATTTTTGTATACCTTTCGATTTTTCTAAAAAGAAACCAGATACAACAATGTCTGCATCTTCTCTTAAAACAGTTTCCACCAACATCTGAACAGTATCTTTTGCCACATAATCATCACTATCCACATGCATTAAATATTCACCCCTTACATGACTTACTCCCACGTTTCTGCAATATGCTAAACCTTGATTTACCGCATTGTTAATGAAACGCACCTGAGCCTTCCGTTCTGGATACTTTTTCAACACTAATTGTACTATTTCCACACTTTTGTCAGGTGTGCAATCGTTTACAAAGATGTATTCCATTTCAGAATAGGTCTGTGCAAACAAACTTTCTGCACAACGCTTGATATACTTTTCTACTTTATATATAGGTACTACCACCGTTACCAATGGTTTATCAATATCATTTATTTGACTATCCATAATTTTTTTTCTTAGAGAAAATGAGTTGAAACAGGAAAAGATAAAACACCCCATAAATCAAAAGAGGAATTAACCCTCCTCCTCTTGGAATGAGCATGCATGTCATAAATATATAAAATGTAAGATATTTATAGAAGCGGTATTTTTCAGAAAAAACTTCCAACATTCCCAATAAACGTCCAACTATAAAAGAAAGTAACATAAAAATTGGCATACATCTAAAAGAGAAAAGATAGATGTCAGACAAAATAGTCCATCCCAAACCACTTCCACTCACAAACAAAGAGGGATTCAACTCATAACACATGTGATATGAGAAAGAAAAATCCTGAGGCTGCAAGCTATTTCCCATTAATCCCCAAAGCCAAGTTGCTCCAGGAACAAAAGTTTGTAAATAGGCTACAGATGGATAGGTATCTATTAATCGCGAAGCATCAAACACCATTAAAGAGATTCCATTTGTATATAAAAAAATAGAAATCGCATCCATCAAAGTTTTTAATGAGAAAGGTCCAGCTCCCTCTTCATCTGCACGGACTGAAAAAGAAAAAAGGTAAAGCAATAAAACCAAAGCTCCTAGAATAACCAAACCTAATTTTACTAAATTTATCTTATGACGTAATGAGTATAACCAAATTACAAATAAAAACAATGCTCCAATACCGCCTCGCGTACCAATCATCAAATTGATAATCGAGTTAAACAAATAAAGTATTAAATAGTTACGACGCAGACTTTCATTCCCATAAACAAAAGCAAATGAGAAAAAAAATAATATTAAATTAGGAATGAAACTTCCACCAGCCGCATATTCATTCGACTGTCCAGCATATAAAACCAAATATCCTCCACCAGAAACAGCCTTCACCAACATCCCCAATGATGAGTAAATGGTACAGATGCAAAAAATGGGGAAAAGGATATTTCCTATTTTAGAAATATTCTTTACAGCCGTTTGTCCTACTGATAAATTTAATAAAGGTTTTATTCCATTTCTTTTACGTACAGAAGAATAGCCCAAAATAGAAAAGATTACAAAAAGTAATACATAAGAATATATTTCTATCTTTCTTTCAGAGGATACAGTATAATCAAAGAAAAAGGTTGGTTCAAAAATCTCAATATCCAAATTAGGATTCAACAAATATGCAAAAAAACGTCCTCCTATGAATAGACAAAAAGTTAATTGGAACATAATGAATATTCCTAACTTTTTTCCAGAAACTTGCCAAATAACACAAATGCCTAAACACTGTATCATGACATATACAATAGATAATAGAGAATTTTCAACTTGTCCAACTTGAATAACCCCCAATAATGCCAACATAGAAACTATGGCATAAAACGTTGAGATTAATCCAGTATGAGATACTATGTTTTTCAAAATCGTATATTTTTGAATAAGTGATAAATCGATTGTAATATTCTATGCAAACCAATAGAGGAAAAGAACACAATGAGCCTAACTCTCAAACTTGCACAACAATAAAACAACCGATTAATATCCTTGAAGAAAACCCTTTGATATTCAGAAGATGAATATATATTCAAATAAAAGGCCTCGTATGCTATTGAAACCCAACGAGTATTATATCCTTTCATGCATTTACGATGAAATCCCTTCTCTTTCAGTAAAGTCTGTAACCATACATGCTGCCAATAGTTAGGTATTGTGCACCCTTTTGACAAAGAATTTACATTAGAATAACGATCGTAATGATAATAAGCTTTAGAAAGATAAGCTACCTTGTTCACTACCTCTAACAGGCAAAGACAAACCCATAAATCTTCAGAAATATTTAATCCATCAGGAATACGTACATTTCCTCTCGTATAACAAGCTCGTCGCACAAGTTTATTACAAAGACTACCATGCAACCTTTGGAACAATTCGTTTTGAATCTCATGGCAAGACAATGACATAGGCATTTGTTTCACATAAACACTTTTTCCAGGAGCTTCTTCTGAATAATAATCACATATCACCATATCAACCTGTTTATTATGTGCTATTTGGTACAAATCTTCAAACATTGTCGGTTCTACCCAATCATCAGGATCGACATGAATTGTATATTCACCTACAGCCTGTTCAATTCCCGACTGACGTGCCGAACCTACACCTCCATTTATTTTATGCAATACTTTGATACGAGAATCACGTTTGACATAATCATCACAAATTTCTCCCGACCTGTCAGGACTCCCGTCATCTATCAGTAATATCTCGAAATCTTGCAAGGTTTGTGCCAACAAACTGTCCACGCATCTACGTAAATATTTCTCCGCTTTATATACCGGAATTATAACTGATATTTTAGGATTTATATTTCCCATATCTTATCTTTTCTTTTATAAATTTCATTAGAAATTTCTTTTCAACAACCGTAGTACCCAAAAGGTAAACACAAATCAACATATACAATCCACCGCCTAATGCATACAATACCAACGTACCCAATGAGCAGTCTTCTTGAATGGAGAAAAAGGCAAACGGTAGTAGGAAACATCCCAACGGGAGCAATAAGGGTAAAGCGATTTGCTGCATATAAACAGAATATTTCATCGATACTTTGGGCAGAACAATCCAAATTCGAATACCCTGTGTTATGAGAGCTACTCCAAAGTACACCCACATGACAGCTTCGGGCGTTATATGATAAACTTTCAACAACACATAAGCTATCGGAACAATACTCAAAAGTGCACTTCCTTCATAAATCTGAAATTTTTTAATATCACCAGTCGCATGAATGGCATTAATCAAGGATACACTAAGAGGTTCTATCATTCCGACAAACAACATGATACGTACAAAATTGGCTGTGTGATCAGGTACAATACCCAACCAAATTTTAAGAATTGAATCAATACCAAACATGATTGGAAAAGCCAACAACAGCAACAAGAAAAATCCATATTTGGAAGAAGCAATAATCAACTTATGCATATACGTCAAATCATTTGTAGCAAACGATTTGATAATCTGTGGTCGCACAGCCATCTGAAAATTCTGAACGAACGACATAATGGCTGTCTGCACCTGTACAGCCACTCCACGAGCTGCATTTACCGCTGGACCGAAAAACAAATTCAACAAAATATTAATTCCTTGTGTATATCCCATTACGGCCAAATTGCCATTCACCGTCCAACCGGCATAAGTAGAAATTTTTTTCATCAACGGAATGTTCCACTGAAGTTTCGGTTTAATCTCCCTAAAATGTGTCGAGCAATAACGACTGTATGACATACGGATAATGAATTGTACCACTAAATACAACAAGGCATAAACAATCAGTTTATCTGCCGGGATATAAACTAACATCCATACAATCACCAGTTTTAAAACAACCTCTAAAATAGAGATATAGGCAAAGGCGTCCATTCGTTCATAAGCTATAATCAACGCATTGTATGGCACACTTATGATCGTAACGACCATAGTTAGAATAGCACAATGGTAAACCCATAGGGCAGCCGTCATACGCTCAACAGGGATAACCAGTTTATTGCAAACAAACCAAAGTCCTACGGTTTCAGCCAACAATACAATAATGCCTGCCAACAAAAAATGTACACAAAGTACAGTGGAAAAAACATTTTGTAACTCATTCTTATCCCCCTTCCCTAAAGCAAAAGTAATAAAACGAGAACTTGCGCCACCTAATGACCCGTTCAAGAATCCCAACATAGTAATGACACCACCCACTACGTTATAGATTCCATAATCTTCTACACCCAGAGTGTTTAATATGACACGAGAGGTATACAGAGTTATTATTATAATCAGCATCATGCGGAAATATAATAATAACGTGTTTTTAGCTATTCGCTTATTATTTTCTGAAGTTCCAGACATTTTAATAGTATGTCGTTTAACGTCCAATTTTGACATACGCCATCGGGAAAGCCCTTTTGGAGGCCTTCCTCTTGAAGTTTTCAAAAACCGGAGTTAGCTAATTAATGGTTAATGATAAATGATAAATGATAAATGGTATATGTAAATGTTCAGAAGATGATTTGTAATTCACCACAGAGGACACAGAGTTCCACAGAGGAAGAATTTATTTTTCACCACGGATGACACGGAGCGAAATAATGGTAAATGATTAATGCGCCAACCCATCTAACTTTTCAAATAAGCCTGCTTGATTTTTTCGTATATACCGAACAAGACTTCTGTCTTTATAAAAAGCTCGTTCAACAGTTCTACCACATCATTGTCGGACACTGGATAATCATGGGCCAGCTCGTTGCGCAACTCGCGGATATAAACCCACTCCTCGGCACTGGGGAGCAAACGGTAACGCTCCAGACGGTCAAGTATATCGCGCATCGGGAGGTTCGTTACATCCTCATCCCAAAACTCAAGCAGCGTACGGAAAATCTTGGCACCCATAGCATCCTGCAACTTGGCAAAACGGAACAGGTACTGATCGACACAACGGACTTGTTCGGGAGTAAAGGCTTCGTACACCTCGGCAGACAAGGGTACATCGGCGGACAACCCGGCCAAAGCTTCCCGAATGCGGAGAACGTGACGATCGCATGCGTCAAAATCACGCTGCAAACGTTGTGCCAACTCTTCCTTACGCCCGGTCATACCAACAACACTCCTTTCTCCAGGGCCTCCCGTACCACTTCGTTGTCTTCGTAGTCACCGATGACATCGATTTTACGGTCGCCCAACAAACACTTCAAACGGGCTATCAGGCGAATGCGGGCCAAGGTGCCTTGCTTCGTGCCGCTGTTCCGAATCAGCAGGTCGATGTCGCCACCCCGCTTCGTGTCGTCCAGACGCGAACCGAACAGGTAGACCTTCACATGGCTGCCATAAATTTCCCGGGCAGCCCGAAGGATAGCTTTTATTTCATTCCCTTGTAAACGCATACCGCAAATTAAGCGATTTCCCGGCAGATAAACAAGGATTATCCGAAATTTCAGCGCCGGATGTGACACCCTGACATTCACCACAGAGGGCACAGAGTCCCACAGAGGGAGAATATTTTTTCACCACGGATTACACGGATGAACACAGATTCTCAAAGAATCATCAGCAACACCCCATAATCCTGACAGGCTTCCGACTGCTTCACCTGCTCGAGACCTGCCTTCAGACGGGCTTGTTCCGCTATCGGAAACAGGCCTTGCTCTATCCTGCGGTTCATGGCCTGCATAATGCCATCGCAAACATACTCCGGACTATACATGTCGTCGAAATAGGTATAGTGCTCATCCGCTACAAAATGACGCGTCAGGGTTTCCAGGATTTCAAGAAACACGGTGACGGCACAGGTGTAGTCTCCTGCATCCATACGCGCTACGATGAGTTTCTCGTAGGGCGACAACAGGTGGGCTATATAGCTGCAATCTTCATCGAGATTGCGCGGGTTGAAGATGGATTCGATGTCAGCGGCGTAGGACATGGTCACAATCAGTACAGGACGATGGGGATTGTCATTGCTCATATACATCGGCTTTAGCTTGTTCAATACGGTCCTTCCATGCCTTCATGCGTTCATCGGAATAATCGCGCAAGTGCTTGAAATATTCGCTGCGGGCCTGGCGACGCTTACGTACGGCCTCTTCAGCCACTTCTTTCATCAAGGCAGCCAAAAGCTCGTCACTGGGTTCTTCCAACCCCGTAAGCCGATAATTATTCAGATTTATCTTATCTTTCATTGCTGACTTTTCATTCTTTCCATACAAAGAAACGTATTTCCCGGCAAATAAACAAGGATTATCCGAAATTTCAGCGCCGGATGTGACACCCTTCCACCCCCTATATACACCTTTCTCACGCGCGCGCAGGGGAGAGTGACCGTTAAAACCATTAACAATTCAATAACCTTGTATCTATATAAAGAGAAGTTGCGTTTTCGGGAAGCCAGGGTGGCACACTGCCGAAAAAGCAGGGACCGGCACCGGGCCGGTCCTGCAACACGTTGGCATCAGTCGCCGTGACGGAGCCGGTGATCGGCTTCCAGACTGCGATGGAGCTCACGGAGGAAACGGTCCGGAGGAAGAACCTGACTGTCCTGGCAGGCTTCCCAATAGATACGAAGGATGGCGTAGTAGGCATACAGATGCTTTTCTACCCCTTTTTTATCCGCTCGACAGTGGTCTTGGACATGCGGGCCCGACGGGCCAGACTTTCTTCACTCAACAGACGTCCGTCGACGGGAACAACGTGTTGCAATTGCATGATATATTCCCCTAAATGGGGACTGAAAAAATAAGCTGCTTTCATAATTTTATCAGTATTTGTTTTAACATTTGAATTTAATTTATCGCTATATCATGCGTAACAACTCTGCTAAGATTCGTTAAAACCATTAAATCTGCCCGTTTTCGGTACTGACATGTGGGTACCGAGGAATTTGGCGGTTTCGTGAGTAATTTGCTACTTCGCAACACTGTCACGACGGACAAACCGAGACGGACACGAATGTTTACCTAAAAACTTCTTTTATTATGAAAAAAACAACGCTCAGCCTGTTCAGAGGCTACAGGGGACTGAAACCCACAGACATCGCATTGGAACATATCGTCGAACTGATCCGACACGACGCGGATACGGCCGAACACACGCGCCGCTACCGGGAATTCCTGTCGCAGGGACAGAAGGAGGCGGCGGGACACGAGAAGAGTGTCTGCCCGTGTTTCGCCGTGGCGGTGCGCTTCGGCGGCGGCAAATGCAAAGAGCATATCCGCGAATGGACGCACCTGTGCATGGCGGACTTCGACCACATCCCGCCGGAACAGATGGAGGAATGCATCCGGCGGGTGCGGGAGGACCGGCACACACTACTGGCCTACACCACCATCAGCGGAACGGGACTGCGCGTCGTCGCGGCCTACGACGCTGCCAGAGACTACGAGCCGCGTTCGGAACAGGAGCTGCACGTACTGGCCTTCGGACGCATAAACCATCACTACGAGGCGCTGACGGGCCATCCCTACGACGAGAAGTGCAAGAACGCGACGCGCCTGAGCGGGGTGGCGCACGACCCGGACGTTTTCTACAACCCCGAAGCGACAACGTTCCTCATCAGCCGGCCGAAGCAGACGGCATCCGCCGCAAAGCGGAAGGCCGCCGACAGGCAGCTGGCCCGCATCGTCCGCACGGCGGAGAGGCTGCTGGCCGACGAGGGCATCGCCTACACGGAACACCACCACAACGAGTACATCATGCGCATGGGCTACCTGCTGAACGCCTACGGGGCGGACCGCGAGGCAGCGACCCGATGGGCCACGGAACGTTTCGCCGACTACGACGGCGACGTAGAGGGCATCCTGCGCTCGTGTTACCAGCACACGGAGGAGCACGGAACGCGCAGCCTCGGCACGCGGCGGAAGGACGCGGATGCCGCCCAGGGACAGGGGCGGGTCACGGTGGACGACATCGAAGCGTTCCTGAACCGGCAGGGACGCTTCCGCAAGAACACGGTGACCGGCAAATATGAGTTCGCTCCCGAAGGAACGGATGATTTCAAGGACCTGACGGACCGCGAGGTGAACTCAATGTGGCGACGCCTGTGCAAGGAGTCGGGCCCGGCACGCAAAACGGACGTGCAGACGGTGATCGAGTCGGACTTCGTGCCGCTCTACAACCCCTTTCGCGAATACGTGGACGCCCTGCCCCCGTGGGACGGAACGACCGACCACATCGGCCGGCTGGCCGCGCAGGTACACGTCAAGGAAGATGGCGAGCTCTTTGTCCGCTTCTTCAAGAAATGGCTCGTGGCGATGCTGGCCGCCCTGCTCGAAGAGGAGACGGTGAACCACGAGATACTAGTGCTCATCGGCCGCCAGGGCATCTACAAGACCACCTGGCTGAACAACCTGCTGCCGCCCACCCTGCGCCGCTACTTCTACCTGAAGTCGAACAGCCGCAACATCACGCGCGACGACCTGCTGACACTCTCGGAATTCGCCCTGGTGTGCCTCGAAGAGCTGGACGAGATGGAGAGCAAGGAGCTGAACCAGCTGAAGGCGCTCACCACCATGCGACACGTGAACGAACGCGCGGCGTATGCCCGCTACAAGGAGATGCGGCCCCACATTGCCAGCTTCTGCGGCACGAGCAACAACCGCCAGTTCCTGAACGACCTGAGCGGAAACCGCCGCTGGATGCCTTTCGAGGTGGAGAGCATCGACAGCCCCTATGACCATGCGCCGGACTATGCGGAGATCTTCGCCCAAGCGTATGCGCTGACGCGGAACGGCTTCGCCTACTGGCTGGACGACGAGGAGGGGAAGACGCTGAACCGGCACAACCGCCAGTTCGAAGTGCCCTGCCTGGAGCAGGAACTGATCCTGACGCACTACCGCCGCCCGATGGAGGGCGAGACGTGTATCTTCGTGACGAACGCACAGATACTGGCGCGCATCAACGTGGGCCTGCGTCAGGGGCTGAGCACGGTGAAGATCGGAATGGTGATGTCGCAGGCGGGGTTCCAGCAGGTCCGCGTGGCGGGCAAGCGGGGCTACCGCGTCGTCGAGCTGACGGGCGACGAGATCTACCGGAACCAGCAGGCGATGGGAAGATTTGCCTAATGGAGAATTGAAAATGGATAATTGAGAATGAATAGTTATCCATTTTTTATTATCCATTATCAATTTTCTAAAGTCCCTCTTTAGCGCGCTAAAGTCCATAGTTAGCGAGCTAAAGTCCATAGTTACGAAGCCCAAGTCCAATTCTTCATTCTTCGTTCTTCATTCTTCATTTCCCTAAGGTTCCCCGATCGCCTCGACAATCATGCGGACATGCACGGGCATGTAGACACGGCTGCGGGGATGGCAACCGGCGGCTTGCAGACGTTCGCGCAGGTGGGGATAGAAGTCGATCCACTCCTGCAGTTTGCGGTAGGCCGTCTGCGGATTGAGGCCGGGGAAATAGAACTGGGCCAGCTCGGTGCGGCCGTATGCGCGGATGGTGAATGTTTCCATAGATTTCGTGTTGGTCTTTACGGACGTAAAGATACTGAAAATCAGCGGAAACGCCATGCGCAAAAGCGACCTATAACCTACAAAAACCTACGATAATCTACTTTAATCTACACTTACCTACCCTAACCTACAAGAATCAATTTTCCGCGTGGCGGAGGTGGTATCTTTGTATCGTTCACCACGGAAGGAACTGAGTTTTTCACCACAGATTACACAGATTACACGGATTAGCTCAAATATAGTACTTAAAAATAATTTGTGTAAATCTGCGTAATCTGTGGTTCAGAAAATACATTGTGAAACTCTGTAGTGAGCATCAGCTTTTATTTATTAACTTTTAATTTTTAATTCTTATCTATGATTACTTACAGAAAAATTCAAATTGTGGGCGAGAACCATCCGTGCAACGGACTGTGGTATGCACGCCCGGTGATTAACGAGACGCTGGATATCGAATTGCTGTCCCGTCACATGTCGAAACACAACACGCCGTTCTCGCCGGGCGTGATCAAAGGCGTCCTGGCAGACATGGTGACCTGCATCAAGGAGCTGATCCTGGACGGCAAGAACGTGAAGCTGGACGACCTGGCTATCTTCTCGGTGGGCATCATCAGCGACCACGGGGCCGCAAGCGCGGCAGAGTTCAAGGTGTCGGAACACGTGGCAGGCCTGAAGCTGCGCGCACGTGCCACCGGCGAACTGAGCAACGCGAAAATCAACCTGGAGGCGACGCTGCGCGAACAGAACGAGTACTACCTGGGCGACGGCACCGCGGTGACTCCCACCCCCGGCGGCGGAGGTGAGGATGAGGAAGAAGGAGGAAGTCCGCTGTAATAATGGAAAATGGAGAATGGATAATGGAAAATGAAATACACTAATTATCCATTCTCAATTATCAATTATCAATTTTCAATTCTCAATTATGAAGAAGAAATCAGTCTGGAGCATTGTGCTCAAAGCAATTGTGGCCGTGGCTACTGCCCTGGCCGGCGTATTCGGAATCTCATCGTGTATAGGCGGATGAGAACCGTGACCCTGATCGTCGTTCATTGCTCTGCCACCCGCGAGGGGCAGAGCTTTGACTTTGAACAGTGCCGCCGTGACCACATCCGGCACCGGCGCTTCCGCGACATCGGCTACCACTTCTACCTGACGCGCGACGGCGAGATACACCGCGGACGACCGCTGGAACAGGTGGGAGCCCACTGCCGGAACCACAACCGGCACAGCATAGGCGTCTGCTACGAAGGCGGACTGGACCGCCAGGGACAACCGAAGGATACGCGGACACTGGAACAGAAGGCAAGCCTCGTGGCGCTGCTGCGCGAGCTGAAGCGGATGTTTCCGCAGGCGCTCATCGTGGGGCATCACGACCTGAATCCGATGAAGGCATGCCCGTGTTTCGAGGCTACTAAAGAATACGATTTTTAGGTATTAGGTATGAGGGATTAGGTGTGAGGGATGAGGCATGAAGTTATTTTAGCCTGTCATCCTGAACGCCAGTGAAGGATCTGAACGCATAAGTGTCCGTTTTCGAGATTCTTCGCTTTGCTCAGAATGACAAATACCTAATACCTAATACCTAAAACCTAATACCTATTACCTCACACACTACAGCCTCCCCCCATTCCGCTTCTTGATCAAATAGTCCCACCACAGGTGCAGGGCCACCCAGACGATGATGTCGACCATGAGCAGCAGGGTGCTGTTGACGTAGGCCACCAGCAGGATGTTGACCAGGCAGAAGAGGCAGGCCATAGACACCAGGCTGACCATGGCACGACGGGGCGTCAGGCCGATGGCAAGCAACTTATGATGGATGTGATTCTTGTCGGGCTCGAAGGGGTTGCGGCCATTGCGCAGGCGGTAGAGCACCACCCGGATGACGTCGAACGCAGGCAGCAGCAGGGTGCTGAAGGCGATGAAGAAGGCGTCGTCCGAAGAGATGACCACCGACGGAGCATACTGACAATACTTGATGGCCAGGAAACAGAGGGTATAGCCCAGCGTCAGGCTGCCCGTATCGCCCATGAAGATCTTGCGGGCGCGGTCGGCATTGCCGAAAACGTTGTAATAGAAGAAGGGAACGAGGACGCCGAACGTGGCGGCCGAAAGCATGGCATAGCTCCACAGCCCTTTCTCGATGAACAGGCCGGTGAAAATGAGCAAGGCTACCCCGCTCAGACCGGACGCCAGTCCGTCGATACCGTCGATGAGGTTGATGGCATTGGTGATGAACACCACCGTGAAAATGGTAAAGGGAACGGCGACGAAGTCAGGCAGCTGATGGATGCCCAACAGACCGTAGAGGTCGTTGATGCACAGGCCGGCCAGCGGGAACAGGCAGGCACAGAAGATCTGTACCAGGAACTTCTGGCGATAGCGGACACCGACCAGGTCGTCGGCGATGCCTACCAGGTAGAGCATGGTCATGCCGCAAACGAAGAGGAGCATCTCGGGAAGAAGATGCTGCGCATACGTCGGTGCAAACGTGTCACCGCCCAGCAGACGGACGGCAAACACCAGGGCGTAGGCGAAGAGGATCGTCGGAAAGAACGACACACCGCCCAGGCGCGGAATGGCCTGCGTGTGTATTTTCCGCTCATCGGGAACATCGAACAGCCGCTTCCGGATGGAGATCAGGAGGATGCGCGGGATGATCATCCGTGCACTCAGGGCTGCCAGCAAAAATGTTGCAAAAATGTATAAATAATCCACGTCAGTTTAGTTATCTTAATCAAGTTTCTTAAATGAATTTATCTTGTTTTGTCAGTTTGTTTGTCGGAGGAGTCTTTCGGTTCGGGGCTGCCGGACCTAGGAAGTGGCAGAACCACGCTCCAGCGTCCGGTGCCACGACCGGTAGCGGTCCGCCGAATAGGGCCGGACGGAGAACACCTTGTAGGCAGGCTGGTCGGTACGCAGGATGTGCAGCCGCACGAAAGATTGCAGCTGGACATCGGTGACGGACGCCATGACCACCGGGAAGGGATAGACCGCAAACCGGAAAAGGGTGGTCTCGCACGAAGGCATGAGCTGGCACAACTGGTAGGCCGACTGTTCGAAAGCGACCCAATAGTCGCCTGCACCGTAGAGGTGGACGGAGCTGCGGTTGGTACGCTCGCGCTCCATGATGGCGTCGAAATGGTCGGTCAGCAGAGCTGCCAGGGGATGGGCGGAAGACATTTAATTAATGGAAAATGGAGAATGGAGAATGAAGGAATGACAGATGTTCATTATCAATTTTCAATTCTCAATTATCAATTCAATTTAGTGCCCCAGCACCCGATCGTAGTCGTCGAGGCACTGGAGAAGACGGAGTTTGCTTTTCTTGAGGCCGGACTGCCGGCGCCAGGGAGCCAGGAGTTCGTGGGCCTGTTCGTAGTAGATGCTGCTGTCGGTGCAGCCGTAGAGGGTGACGAGCAGGAGGGCGCGCGACTGTTCCGCCTTGATGAGGGGCAGAAAGGTGCGGGCCACGCTCAACAGCTCGCGGCACTCGTCCACCTGGCCCAGAATGACACGGGCCGGCAGCAGAAGGGCGTAGAGCTTGCAACGCATGACGTCGGTGTCCAGACGGAGGCCGGCGTAGAGGCGCAGGACCTCGGCAGCCAGGGCACGGTCGGCATCGGTGACGCCCTGGGGGCTGTGATGGCGACAGAGGGCCTGGTGGAGGCCGGCACTGTAGCGGTCGTTGTCCAGGCGGGTGTAGACGTGCTTGCCGTCGGCGTTCAGGCTGATGACTTCGTACTGGCCGGGGCGGACATGAAGCAGGGGCACCCACATCCAGTTGTCCACACAGACCACGACATCCTTACGGCCGGCACCGGGCTGGATGACCACTTCGGCTTCGGCGCCCTGGAAACGTCCTTCGGTGATGCGCACGCGGTCGCCCTTGCGCAGCTTGTCCGGCTGGGGCACGTAGACGGGAAGCACGTCGCTGTAGGAACGTGCCACCCAACGGAGGTTGGCCATGGCGGCATCGGACAAGTAGGGATAGTGGCTGCCGCGGCTGTCGCGCACACGGGGCAGGAAGTTGTATTGGGGCAGCTGCCGCTTGAGACGAAAAATCTCGACTTCGGAAGCATGGATGAACACGTAGTTGTAGAGCAGCGGACGCTCGGTGCTGACCAGCTCACCACGAGACTCGCGCACTTCCACGTAGGAAGGGGCAAAAAATTCGAACACGGGTTCGCCTTCCTGCACACGGCGGTCGAGTTCTTCCTGAAGTCCGCAGGCCGGCCCGCGATGGCAGGAAGGAAGCGAAAGCACATACCAGCGGACCTGGCGTCCGTTGCGCATGCCGTCCAACATTTCGGGGGTAGCAATCAGGGGCTTCACTTCGCTCATAGGTGTTCCTCGGCCATATCAACAAGATTTATATCTTGCTGAAAAACAACAATTTACACGTTTACCACCGTGCATTACTGAAAATTTCCGGGCAATGGTTCTCTTCGTTATCATTCAAAGATTTTCATTCACCGACAGGGCTTTTCAACGCCGCTTTTTCCTCGCA
>UMEP01031465.1_pt1 | contig 18115 bp, 15 predicted proteins | sample 1964771 | NCBI WGS metagenome assembly UMEP01 (sample SAMEA4836022, study PRJEB28245) | human gut metagenome | biome: gut microbiome; material: fecal sample | place: Denmark | collected 2008 | reverse complement strand
CCTGAGTCTCCAAGCCGCAATGGTAGCGTTCCGTGTGGCGGTTGTTTCTGACTCTTATGCCTGTTATCATATCGTTTGTGATGCCAAAGCGGGTACCCAGTTCGTTATAACATAAGATTTTGATATCAGCAGGTGTCACAATTCGATCGTTGGTGGTCAGGTAGTAGCGCGTGAGTAGGTTTTCGGCGTCCATGTTCTGCACTTCGTCAAAGCCGGGCATAGGTTCGGCAACCAGTTTGACATCTGTAAAGTAGCCGTTTGCCAGGATATTGAACCGGCTTTTGTTGTTCAGCAAGCTGTTGACAGCGCTACCGTTAGTGACCAGATAGTCTATGTGGAGACTTTTGTCTTTGGGGCGGAAACCGTTGTCGTTCTTGAGCATTAGATAGAGGGTCGGCGTATAAATGTTCGGAGTCTTGGCCAGTCCTTCCGACATTTTTTTTAGCAGAGAGTAGAAGCTGTCCATGAAGTTTCCTTCTCGAAGGGAGTCGATACCCTGAAAGGCATAATAATCGGAGGAAAAGCGGTTGATAAGCGTAGTGGCCAATTTGACCAGATGCTCAGGATTGAAACGGCTGGCTGTCATTTTACGGATTTCAATGGGTTCCTCTTTGAACATTTGCGTATCTGCAGGTCGGAGCAGGTGCAGGAATTGCCAGTATGTGGAAAAGTCGCTTGCACCGTTTAGGCGCGTGATGGGAGAACTGGACGAAAGGTTGGCAGATGCTATGGAGGCATTGGCCAGGATAGTACAGTTCAGCGACAACAGTTCCTTGTCGAACAGGAACTGGTCGTCAATGCCAAAGAATTCGAAAACCAGTTCCAGTCTTTCGTTTGATAGGGATGTGGCCGACGGGGTTTTGTAAGTATCTATTGCAAACAGTCGTACGTTTTGTCTCGCAAATAAATCAAACCAGATGTGGCGTGGCTGGAAAATGGGCGATTCGTTGTAGAGCAGGTTTTCCAGCGAGAAGCATCTGTCCAGGGGCAAATCGGCGTAATCCCACGGCTTGATGAGCGGAAGCGGGTGGCCATTGGCAAAAACCTTCAGATCTTGGAAATGAGGGTTGCCGATTAGGAAGGTCATGCCAGACAGGTTGTTGACCGGTTCTTTGAATTGCAGGCCCACTTTCCAGCGGCGGTTGTCCATACGGACTATCGAGGATATCTTGCAGTTGAATACCCGTGTGCTGAGAAGTGGAATAAATGTGAACGGTGTGTCCTGAAGGGAGAAGACCGTTCGATGGTCCAGTGTCTGGATTGAGATACTTTCACTGGGTGTCACTTCTACGGCAGCTGTTGCCGGGAGTGCGTGAGTCCGTTCGTAGGGGACGAGCATCTGTTCCAGCTCATAAAGGATTTCGGCCTTGAGCTGTTCGATTTCGTTGTCGATTTCGTTAGCCTGATAGGCCAGCGCTGTCAGAAACAGGGAGAAAACCGGATCTTGCTCAATGCCTTCCAGGTGTTCGCTGTTGGTGCTTTGTTCCCAAACGGCAATGGCTTCTTTGATGATTTCTTTTGCCCTTTGGCGTGTATTGAATATCGTCTGTTTCATTTCTGTCTCATTTAAGTTATGGTCAGGACGTTTCTTGAAGGAAGTCAGTTCCAGAGGTTGATGCTGGTTGTGTACTTGTAGGGTTCATTGGTCTCCATAAGTATGCCTTCAACGACGATTTGAATCATTTTTTGGTTTTTAAGGTATGTCATGGAAACGGAAACTTCAGTCAGCCTTTTCTCGTATTGTTCGATAGCTTTTTTCAGGTCTACCGCAAATGTATTGAGGTTTTTGGAGTTTCCCGAAACCTTCTTGTCGTAAAGTTTCGAGTTTGAGTTGTCCTGTGGCAATGAGTCATAAATGACCCCTTCCTTTTCGTTGAATATCTCGAATTTCAGGTTGTTGAATATAAATCCGAATTCAGGATCTGCCCCACAGCCTCCACACGGTGTGCTCAGCAGCAGTTCGATGAACGCGTCGATGGCCATTTGCGACTTGGAAGCGTAGGCCAGACGTCCGTTTGTTACTTGCAAAGGTAGTAAAACGTTCATGACATACTTTTAAATTAATGGTGTGAATTCATCCTCTTCTTTTTCTACTGGGACATATAGAGCATTGTACAGGCTCTCATACAGATTCTTGTACAGGCTTTCGTACAGTTCTTCCGACAATTCTCCCGACAACAGGTCATGCAGTTCGGTCTTGAGTTGTTGGTTGATGTAGTCGGTCAGGCGGACAGTCAGGTCTTCGGAAATCTCGGCATAGAGTTTGGCCTTAAGTTCAGTGTAAAGTTGTTCGTACAGTTCAGGGCGCAATTGTTCGTACAATTCTGCTTTGATTTGTGCTTTCAGCTCGTCAAAGTCGATGGTGTGGTCTTCCAGGACTACTTTGTCGAGGGTGCCTGCCGCGTTATGCAGATAGCTGTCCAACCAGTCCAGCCAGTTTGCGATGTCATATCCCGAATAAGCCGGTATGGTTACAGGTGTCTCGGTGTTTGGCGTAACGATATAGTAGTCTATGGCTTGGGCTATTTCGTAGGTCAGTTGGATGAAAGGGCGTGTCCTGCCTTGAGTATCATAACTCTTTAACAGATAGGCATAGCGTTGGAAAGCACGTTTCCCTTCTCCAGACTCCAGATTCGGATGTTCGGCCAGTAAGCTGACTTGCTTTGTGAGTTGCTCCAAATACGGTTGGAAGCGGTTGTCAGACGATAGATATAGACAAGGAGGAATGTAAGATTCGTCGATGGAAAAGATACCGTCGCTGACTTTGAATTTCATGACCGGGAAAAGGTCTGTCCCCTCCAGTTCGCTCAGGGAATAGATACCGTATGTGTATTCGGGCCGTACAAAGGGTACCTCCTTTACGTCGAATTCCACTTCCTTTTCGCCGAAACCGCAGGCCAGGTAGTATTCGTTGCCATACACCAGCGGGACGGTCACTACAACCTTTTCGTCGATGTGCAGAATTTTTCCGGAAGGGAGCAGAGCCATACAAGCCAGGTGGTCTATTTCCAGTTTGTTGCGGACGAAACCGCCTTGCCTGTCGAATTCGGTGAAAGGTATGAGGCCGAATTCATTTCCGTTGACGGCTCGGGTTGCCGCTTGTTGTCTGTGGCGCAGGTTCTCGTCCAGTTCCAGAAAAGTTTGGGCGGAGATTGCCATGCCGGCTTTCCAGTCTATTCTTGAGTTGATATTCATAATGGGTTCCTGTTAGTGTCAATATGCTGGGTTGATGTCTCGGTATTGTAGTCCAGTGTCAGGGTGTTATCCAGGGCAAAGGGGCGCTCATGATGTTTGATGGCAATGGTGCAATGCGTGTCGAAGGGAATGAACCATTCGCGAATAAAGTCGGCAAACGGATCTACGGCCGCTTTTAGCTTGTTGTATGCTTCTGTTGTCAGGTCTGGGACAATCAGATGGAAGGTGATGGCGGGTTGTGAATAGCCGATGCCTTCGTCCCACGTATATCGGCCGGTCGTCATCTCTACAGGGCAGTCGAACAGGCTTTTCAGCAGGGTTCGCAAGAAACCGAAATCAGCGCGCAGGTGGCTGATGAGGAGAAGCAGCGGGGCTGTTTTTCGGATGTATGGATTTTCTTCCTTCTCCAGGTCGTAGCCGAAATAGTGTTTGAGCAGCAGGGCCAGTTTCCCGCCCGACAGTTGTGAGGTTTCTTTCTCAATGTGGAGTCGGAATCTGAAGTTCAGGGTGTCTACAGGCTTGAAGAGATCTTTCAGAAGTTCCTCTTTCTTTTTGAGTTGTTCGTATTTCTGTTCGAAACCCTTTCCTTTCAGGGCATTGTCGGGAGCGATAACTCCTTGGGGGAGTAACCGCAGAAAACCGTCGCGAGCCAGGCGTACCGTCCGTTTGTCCTCTTCGAACGACAGGATGTCCGGGCTGTAGTTCCGATAGAATGCGCCGGCGTATTCCGCTTGCCACTGGTCTGTGTGGTCAGGGAAGAGGTAATTCAAGAGGAATTCCGCACTGATGTCAAATGGTTTTGTCTCGTTCATCATGCCTGTCTGTTTTGATATAAGAAGGTTGAGTAATTTCGTTCGTCGGCCAGCTCTACGTAGCGGCTGCCGTTTTCTGTCCGCACATGCAGGACGCTCCACGGCGGAATGCCGATCTGTGACAGAGTCAGATCCCGATAGGGAAAATCCCTGTCGACAGTTTTTATCTCATGTTGGTAGAGGGCGTGGAAAGGAAGTTGGCGTAGGGTGGGCTCTTCTTCCAGAAAGCGGGCGATGGCATAGTCGGGAAGCAGGGCGGTTACTTTTCGCTCGTCTTTCCGTACGGTCAGGTAGTCCACGAAGCAGTGGTCTCTGAGTACGATTTCCACGTCCCGGCATCCCAATTGCCCGGCCAGGCTGTCCAGTGTCTCACCAATCGGCCTGTCCGTCGTGAGGTTTACTTTTTCTATCGGTTCCCATCGGTCGTGCACGGGGCATTCTTCGTCGTAACCCGTAAAGTCTGCGATACGTGCGGCCAGGTGTTGACCTTCGTAATAGAACATCTTTCCGCATAGCGAGGTCAGCTCTCCGCTGGCCAGTTCATCGGGGTGTAGCAGTTTGATGGCTTCCTGTGCTTCTACGGCACCGATGACGGAAGCGATTACCGGCGTGGTCGGCACGCGGTTCGCCTGTTCATTTCGTCGGATGGCCGCACTGCATGACAGGCGGTACGACATGTCCTTCAGCGCTTCAGGCCCCAGATTGCAGGCGTAGCAATTCTTGCCAGGTACGAACACCCGCGCTGTGCCTTCCAGTCCGTCTATGCCGCCGTCTACCCAAGGCACACCGGCACGCATGCACAAGCGGTTCAGGCAATAGCGCGCCCAGCGGTTGTCCACGCAGCCCACGACGACATCCATCCGTCGTAGCAGGCCCAGTCCGACATCGTGGCAGATGTCGCTCTCGAGTGGCAGCACTTGAATGGATGGATTGATTTCGCGGATGCGCTTTGCCGCTACGGTCGCTTTGGGGCGACGGGCTTTGGCGTCTGCCCGACTGAAGAGGATGGAGCGGGTCAGGTTCGATGGTTCGATGGTGTCGAAGTCCACAACGACCACGTGACCGACACCGAATAAAGCCAAGTTTTTCAGCACCTCGTTGCCAAGGGCACCGCAACCCACTACCATCACATTGGCTTGGTCCAGCCGCTCCTGCTTGAACCAGGAGAGCAGCGGGAACACGTCCGCGCCCCATGTGGGAGCTAAGGTCGGTATCGGGTCGTTTTCTTTCATTGCAAGATGCTTTCTGTGGTTTGGCTGCTCAAATGTAGCAAATATTCGGGAAAGCCCCCAAACGATTGAGACAATATTTGGCTGAAAACCTGTAAAAAGCCTTCTTTTACAAGATTATTTCCATTTCTTTTGTGAAGTTTCATCGTAATTCGGTGTGAATTAGCGGTTTCTTGTGAAACTTGTGTCTGGTTTCACATGAGACGGGTATGTTTCACCATTATTACCTTGTTTACAATCGGTTACATTCATTGTGAAACGGTGAAGGATAAAACGGGAGAAATGACTTATCTTTTGTTTGAGGGAGAGTTATCTGTCTGTGAAACATTGACCGTTTGGATATATTCATAAAGCAATGTTTGGAGTCGGATAAAGCAATGCTTTAAGTTGGACAAATGGCTGCTTTCTCTTGTTTGGACAATAGCCTTCTTTCGCTTGCTAACTATCTACATGACGAAGCTAAAGTTCATAGTTATGAGTATAAAGTGGCATTTTATACAGGAATAATGCCGATATCCCTTGAAGAAAATCGGAGAGCAGCGTCGGTTATTCCGTTATTTTTCCGTATGTTTGCAAGGTATGATTTCAGAAACAGTACGCATGAGATATGGGTGGATCATAATTCTGTGGTGCATGACGGCTTTTCCCGTGATGGCGCAGCGGATGCGCGTCGAGGATTTCGGACGCTACAAGAGGCCGTTCCTGCAAAAGGCGCCTTTTACGACAGACAAACGGCAAGCTCTGCTCGACTTTTTTACTAACGAGAAAGGCTTCCTGTTTTTCGTGGAAGATGCACCTGTAGCCGCGACCGAAGGAGAAGGAATGGTCACCCTGACGCTGCCCCATCGTACCAGCTTCCTCGTCATCAAGCATCCCGTCTACGGGCAGCTGGCCTGGAAGGTGCCCGACGGCGTGTTGAAAAAGAAAAAGCACTATCATGCCTATCTCCATACTGAAAGTCTGGAGAAAGAGTTCCGTCAGCAGAAGCAGTGGGCGCTGATTTCGACGGTGCCCGAACATGCCATCGTCTACGTAGATACCGTTATCCATCCTCTTTTGGACGGGACCCTTTCCCTTTACTTGCCACTGGGCCGGCATGCTTGCCGTATTGAATCGCCTTTCTACCAGACCTTGAACGATACCATCGAACTGACAGACTCCGCCCGTTTTGAGAAGCGCTACGTGTTGCAGCCTTTTTATGCCTACCTGACCGTAGAGACCGACTGGCCCGATGCCCGCATCTGCCTGGACGGGCAGCCGTTGGGGATGGAGCGCATCGAGACGTCCCGTCTGATGCCCGGCCGATATCGGCTGACCGTCGACCAAGGCGATTCGCTCTACTACGAACAGTGGTTGGAGCTGGCCAACGCAGAGCGTAAGGTGGTCGACCTGCATGGCATCGAGTTGCGTCCGTTCCCGCAGCCAGGACAGACCATAGAGACGCTTGGGTTCCCGAATGAGGTTTTGGCAGACTCCTTGGCTTCGGACAGCCTTCAGGTACAGCCAGAACAATGGGCCGACGTACATATTACCGCTTTCGACGCCGACACCGAAATCTGGCTCAACCGCGAGCAGTTGGGGCAGGGCGAATGGCGGGGAAAGCTGGCGCCGGGCTTTTATGCCGTCAGTTCGAAGAAAGAGGGGCTGGACTCGCGCACCGACTTCTTCTGGGTGGATGCGGGGCAGAGCGTGGAGTTGAACCTCATTTCGCCTTTGGCCGATTACGGATTGCTGAACGTGTCGTGCGACGAGGTGGATGCGGCCGTTTTCCTGAACGGCCTCGCGGCAGGCTTTGCTCCTTGTGTACTGCGTAACCTGCCCGTCGATCGCACCTATCGCCTCCGGCTGGTCAAGGGGCGCAAGGCGGCCGAAACGCTCGTCCGTCTGAAGGGAAATGACATTGTGAACGTGAAACTGAAACTGAAATAAAAAATAACCAAAAGGAAAACAGATGAGAATGACTGTGTATAAGCTGTTGCGGGAAGCCCAGCAGAAAATGAACGGATATGCGGTGTATATGAACTACCAGTTCATGCACTTCGGTGTGAAGGCCGAGCCGGCCGCCCTCCTGACGGTCGAAGTCGAAGTGGGCGGTGAACAGATGAATCTGGAAGACGTGGCCGATGTGGCGTTAGCCCGGGACGATCAGTTCGCCTTGATTCCCAAGGAGCAGGATTACCTGTTTGCCATCTGCAAGGCTGTGACCCAGGCACATCCCGACTATAAGATCAAACAGAAACCGATGAACGGGGACGGCGAGGAGAGCGGAGAGGAGGAATCCTCGGACGAAGAAGAGGATCGGTATGTCCTGTGCACGATGCCCGAAGTGAACGACGACCGCCACGATGCGGGCATGGATTACGTGAAGGCCATTTACGAGGAAATGACGGCCAAGATTGATGCGGTAAATGCCGCGTATGGCGCAAAAATTGCCAAACAACTGGCCGGTGCCAAGCCCGAGGAGATGGACGAGGCGAAGGAGGAACTCCAGAAGGTGCATGACCAGATGAAGGATATATGCAAGTCCTATCGTGAGGAGAAGGAAAAGCAGATAGAGGAGGCTTATCAGGACTACCTGAAAAAGAAGGCCGAGGCCGAGCAGGCCGAGAGCGAGCGTCAGGCCGCGCGTGGCGAAGACAAAGGCATGAAATTGGACCTGAGCCAGTTCACCGGCGAAGAATAAAGGTGCCTGGCCTGTAACGGCGGGCAGGGGATTATTTCCCCTGCGAGTCGCACGTATGGCCGGGCATGTTGATGGAGATGCTGCCGCCATAGGCACACATCAGCTTGCAGTTGTCCAGCAGGGCCGGCATGTTGGTGATCAGTTGCTTGCCGCCCGGCGCCCAGGGAGCCACGATTACCGGAATGCAGGGCATGGGCGTCAGGACGCCCATCGCGGCCGAGGTGGCGGAGGCTACCATGGGGTTGCTCAGCGACTGGCACATGCCGAAGGGCAGGATGTTGACCATCGGGGCGAAGTCCATGATGGTGGCTTTCGGCTTGTTCTGGATCATCGGCCGCAGGGGGACCGTTACCATCAGCGAGGAGGGAGCCATGCCGAACGTGCACTTCAGCGTGGCGCCCATGCAAACATATTTTGCCATAATCTTTCTGTTTTTATCCGTTGTTCGATTTCAGTTCTTCTTCACTCAGTTTCGCACTCAACTTGGCGGTGGACGGCGCGCCGGGCACGGAGACGCCTTCGGTGGTATAGGGGGTCTTGAACGACGAATCCACCTTCAGGTTTTTCATCTCGACCGTTCCGGCGGTGACGTCGGACTTGAACGTCGTCTTGCCTTGCGAGGTCATCTCGCCATAGAGGGTCGTCTTGCTGCCGGAGAGCGCGGCTTCGCCGCCGCTCAGTTGCAGGATGGCCTTGCCGTCCTGCTGCAGCTCGACGGTAGTGTCGCCGAAGAGGCCCACCTTGTCCGAGGCCACCTGCACGCTCTTGCTCCGCGTCTTCTTGTCCCTTGCTCCCGCATAGACTTTTTCTGCCAGCAGGAGCAGGCTGCTGCCTGCGGCCAGCTCCTTGTCGGTGCGCTTCTCCTTATCCACGTCCATTGCCTTCACTTCTACCGTCTTGGCGTTGGCGGCAATCGTTCCGGTCGCCTTGCCTTCGGTATCGGTGGCGTTGAGGTTGATTTTCTCGGCGCGCAGGGTGAACGAGCCTTCTTGGGTCAGGCTCTTTTCTTCAGTCTTGTCGTCCTTCGTCTCGTAGTCCACGGCCTCCACCTGGATTGCCTTTGAGACCACTCGTACGCTGCCTTCGGCTGGCAGGTCGGTGTTCTTGTCCGCTATCTTGGGGTTGGCAGTATTGATTTCCACGTCCTGCGAGCCCATGTAGATGTTGCTGTCCTTGATCAGTGCGCCGTCGTTGCCGTAGGAGGTGAATCTGATTTCCTTGCCTGCCAGTCCGATGCCCGCGCCGTCGTTGGTTCGCAGGTTACCGTCGCCGTCGGTCGAGGTGAGGCTGATGTTTTCGGAGCGGAGCGAGATGAAGGTATCAGTACTTTTCTCTTTGAACGAAGACTGCAACTGGCCTGCCGCCTCTTTCTGCTCCTTGATGCTGTTCAATTGGCGGTTCGCCTCGGCAAGGCGGGAGAGGACGTTGAAGTAGCGGGTCATCGAAGTGTAGAGTGTAAATGAAACATGTTGGAACTCTTCCTGTAGTTCGTCAATGTCAAGAAAATTAGTACGGGTACTTATGTCATCTGCGTTCATGGTGTTTTTCTCTGCTATAGAATTTAATTGGGTGATGAGGGACGAAGTTTCAGACTTGGCGTTGTTCATTTCTTTTGTAAGGTTGCTGATGATTGTCTTTAAACTTTTCTCCTGATTTTCCAATTGCTTCTTCAGTGTCTCGCAGGGTTTGGTGGCATTGATGCCAATTTGACCATCGGTTGAAAGAAAAATCCCCTTGCTGTGTCTCGGTGCTCCCGTCGGAAAGAAGTCTTCTGCCGTTTCCCCTCGCAGGGTGATGCTTTGGGCTTGAGAAACGATTTCGGAAGTCGGCTTGACTACACTTTCCATTCCGTCCGAACCGGGATCTACGGCAATTTGCTGGATGCTTGCTGCCCGGCTGACAATAGTTCCGATTCCTGTCGTGCCACTTCCGACACCTTCCAGGTTGATTTGGTTAGCTCGGATAGTGACTTGCGAGCAACCGTTCCATAAGGTCCCGCTTTTGTCCACGTTCCCGATTATGATTTCCGGAGCGGATATGATGACCCGGTTGTTGTCGCGGATATATTGTCCTTGATCCAGGCGGTTGATGATTTCTGCTTTCATTTGCTGGATTTCGCTTTTCTGTTTGCGGATTTCTTCCAGATCTTTTTCCACGCTCTTTTGGAAATCTTCTAAAGCGGTTTGCCAGTTAGTGAATTGTGCTGCTATAATATCCATATGCTGTTTTTTTTTAATCTACTTTGTCGATAAGAAGTCTTTTAAGTCTTTAATTTTTAATACATTTTCATATTCTTCTATACCATTATTTGTAAAATGTAGAACTTTTCCTTTTTCTTTTGAAAAAAGGATTTCTCCCCCCTGAGTATTATCCCATGTATATTGATCCATTAATTCGTAAATGTTATAGGCCTTCATGGCAGTGTCCCCAAATAATTTTCTGCTTTCCCGATTTCCTTCTTGTAGTTTAAGGGTAATTCCATCAACGTAATCTTGCCAATCTTGCTGCTGAGAGAAATCTGCATCTTGTCGTGGGACTATATTATCGAAGGTTATATATTGGGACACAAAATTCGCAGTTGCTTCTACTAATATTTTAGACAAGATATTTCGTCTTGCTCCTACATCTATTGTTTTGCTATCTATCGATTGTTCTGTGTCGGTTGCTAGATCGATTTGTCCATTATCATGGATACTTACGGATTTTATAATACGATCCTTAATATCCGTTTGTATTGTTGGTTTAATAAGATTACTGTATTTATGTACTGTACTAATTTTATTGCTCCAAACAGTATCAAATTTACAGCCTGTGACGGCTTCGTGTAAACTATTACCGGACTCGTTTAGTTCGGATATGTTTTGTTTGATTGGGTCTGGTAAGCCGTTCGTATTTATAACAGTATATGGTGTATTACCTTTTGCGTCGTTTATAATATCGTTTGCGTCTTTTAAATCTTGTTTTATCTGTGCATCCAACTGTGAATTTTTAGATAGATTATCATGCAATCTCCTGTAATTATTGTTTAATGTTACGATGCGCTTAGAAGCATTTTTGTGTTCTTTAAATAGAGCTTCAATAAAGCTATTTAAGGTTGTGACAGCCTGATATACATCATCAGTAATGAAATATTTTGATAAAATTTCTTTCCCATGGTGTGAGAATGCGCTTCTTAACCCTGTGGCAGCGAAATTCTTTACTTCCTCTTTCTTGCTCCAGCGGTACTTGATGACATTTCTTCCTAATATATCTGCTTTCCCTTTACCTGCTTCAATGCATAAGTATCGGTGGGACTTGATAAGCATTGTACCACCAATCGGGCGTAAGAAAGTTTCCATGATGGTTCGTATCAGCTTCATGTCAACAGGCTGAAGTATTGTTCCAAATACAAGATTTCCGAGACCTTGCTCAATCGCCATGTCTATATTTGTTTCCCTATCTTCACCAAAAGGCCAAAAAGCTGAATCAATATTGTTTCCGGAGGAAATGGACAGGTTATTACCCGCCACGATATCGATGTTCTTCCCTTCGATGCGGACATTCCCGTTGGGCGCACTGATGGTGATGCCCGTAAAGGCATTGATATCTACTTTGCCCAAAGGGCTGTCGATGGAGATGGCACGTTTGTCCGACGACATGGATATGGAGTAGAGCCCGTGTTCGTCTGTAAGCTCGATGCCTCCCGCCGCTTTCTTGTTGTAGTCCGGAAGCTCTCCATTAAAAACAGTTGGAGCAAAACTACTAAGAGTTTTCCACGCGGGGATGAGTCCATTGAAGACATTCGTAGTGGCAGGAGGGTCGGAGAAGATGATGGAATGACCGTTTACGGACGAAATGACACGAGCTTTGTCCCGTTTGAAAGCGTATGGAACCGTTGATTCGTCTTCTTCTGCTGCTCTTGTATAGAGCATACCTTCTACGTAAGGCTTCTCAATATTCCCGTTCTCGTAGTTGATAATGGCTTCGTCGCCTATCTGGGGAAGGAAGTTGAAGCCGCTGCCGTCCGAAGCCATGGGCAGGGCAATGCGGATCCACGGCGTAGGGTCTTCCGTTTGGCCTTGCCACGGATAGCGTACCCTTACACGATTCATTTTCAAGGGATCCGTATTGTGTGTGATGAAGGCCCGTTGGGCTTTGGCCTCACGGATGGGGCCGACAGGAGCGGCAGGGGGGAATACGAACTCGTTTTCCTTGTATGGGATGGCCTCGATGTCGAGAGTCTCCGCATCGCTGCTGGCGCAGCCGTTCATCTGGACAACGATGTATTGTTGCCCATCCAGTTCTATCAGGCTGCCCAGCGAGAGGGGGTAGAAATGGTCGCCCAATGCAATTTGGATGCGTGACCGTTCATTCGTTTCTATTCCCTTGCGGACAGTTTCATAAAATTCCAGACTGAAGGTTACGTAGCTGCTCAAAGTGGTGTTTTTATTCTCCTCTGATGTACTGAACGGATGGATGCGGTCGCCGTTTTTTCTTTCTTCTTTGTAAATATCATTTTCATTGTTGAAATATTCTTCTTCATAGTTGTCATTAGCATCTCCAGCCAAGTTTTTACTGCCCGCAGTGGTTGCTCCTGTACTGAATCCTACATTTATGATAGCCTCTGCCATATTGGCCGAATTAACAATATCCGTAAAAACGTTGATAAGGTAACATCCCGGCCATAGGGCAAAATCTGTCCATTTGGTGTATTTGTCTTTAGGAGGAAGGGAAACCAAGTTTTCATCGGAAGCCAAGTGGGAATCCTGACGCAACGTAATCTCTCTGGTGGTTTCGTACTCGCTCCTCTTGACTGTAATGCTTTCTTCTTTCGGCTTTCCATTATCGTCCTTTCCACTCCCTTCATAACTGATTGTCAGATTTATACCGTCGTCAATGATAATCTTGGCGTTTGTATATTTCTTTGTTAATTTCGCCGTATCAAGCGGCAAAAAAGGAAAGTCCTTTACCGCTCTATCAGGATAATTATGATGGCTGTTTACGATGTAACTCTCTTTCCACGCAGTAGTTGTTTCATCAGAAAAATTGACGGAAACATATTCGTTAATAGCCGTTGTGACTGTTTTATATTCTTTGTCTTGCCCTTTTTTTTGTATTTCTTTTTTCCAACCGATATTGAAATGCCCTTTTTCATAATAAAGAAATTCTCCGCATCGGTTACTGACTCTGACCAGAAAATCGAAGAAACTTTCGTTGTATTGCACGAGATAGGGTTGGATGAACTCAGCATAATCATTGTTTGTGATGTAGGTCAAATAGTGAGCATTTAGTAAAATGAATGCTTCATTTTCTTTTTTTTGGAGTTCAGCTATTTTATTTGTTCGTGCATTTTCTTTTTCTGTTGTATCCTTATTGTCGGCCTTAAGGTCGTCTATCTCTTTTTTTAGTTCATTTATATCTTTCTTTATGTTGTTAATATCCTTTATGTTTTGCTGGGTTGACTTAAGAGCTGTCGTTAATACTTGTGGAATATTATTGGGCCAAGTAGTATTGGAAATAATATCTGAGATCAGTTTTTTGCCGGTATAGGCCTTGCAATAGGTGTCCAATGTGAGGTATTTGAGGGGGTCGTAGGCTTGGAACGTAGCATAATAAACGTTCCCTTTTTTCTCGATTTGTATCCCGAAAATATAATAGTCTTTTGCAATGCTGCTACTCTTGTTATCAGCTTGGGCTGTTAATTCGATTTTTTTTCCTTTGAATGTGCTGTAAATAGCATTAACACCGCTACACCCTGTAATTTGCAACTTGAAGATAAGTTCTCCCGGCTTGTAAATAGCTTTCGAGTAGCTCAAACTTTGGAGTGTATAAGTCCATGTACTATTCCCAATAATGGTAGATTCTGTTGAACGTCCATCGTTTGAGTTATAACTTAATTCGATATTGTTATTTTCTTGTGGAACGTTGTGGATTGTTAAAGTATAGGAAGCCATGATGTTCTACTGTTAAGATTAGAAATTGATATACAGTTTCTTTTGATAGCTGTCGCTACCGATGTAGGTAATTGATTTGGTCAACAGTCTGATGCCGGTCATCATCAAGTTGGCATTTTCTTCTTCCTCTTCGGAAAAGAAGGGTGAAGTTTCAGGATGAGAAGCACCAAAGACTTCGTCTACACTGATGACGTAGCCAGTTACGACCAGTCCGCTGTCGTAGTCGCTCAATGTGTTTTCTCCTTCGTCTGTACGGAAGGTCGCGTTGAAAACGATCGAGAAACACGACTCTGTATGTTCGTCCAGCCGTTTGTATATTTCTTTCAGGTAACCGTCCGGTAAGGATTTGATTTGGAGTTGCAGGGTAGTAGTCTGGGTAGGGCCGTAAGGCATTCCCCTGTCATTCCTTTTTCTGGCACATTCATAATGGAATTGTTGCAGCGTGAAGCCTTGCTCTCTTTTGACTTTGGTTTCACGGATGTCGTCGAAATAAAGAGAGGCTTTCTGGTTATTTGAGATGTTTTGCATAGAAGGTCTTAATTTGAGGGTTTGCTTTATTGGAATTCAGTCTCGTCAATCTCCAGTTTCTTCACCATGATGCCCAGTTTGAGCTGATGGCGGTTGGTGTCGCTGATATTATAGATTTCGTCAATCGAAAAGCATTTGGCATCCTCAAACTTGAAGGTTCGTGTCGTTATGTCGTATTTGGCAGACTGGTTGGTCAGATCGACTACGACTTTGCCGGACAATGAAGTCTGGTCGATGTACCATTCAAATAGCATGAGGTCGTTTTTGCCGGGAGCGATAACCGACAGGATAAGCTGGTCGCACCGCGGATTATCGTCGGGGGTGTAGGAATTGTGATGTCTTGATACTTTGACCTCGCATTGGACTACCCGATACGTGTTGGTATAGGTGCCTGAGGCGTTATCCCCCAAATATAGGTTTGCAAATAAGGACATAACGGGATGTTTATTACTTTGTGTCTTTTAACTTTATCTCCCCGACAAAAAATGTCGGGGAGGTGATAAGGTGCCGCCGGATGGCGGCTATAAGCTTTATTTCCAAGGGTTCTGGAAATCAACGGGACCATTCTTCAGTTCCTGGCAAACGATTTGCAGTTGCTCGAAGTGTTCCTCGCCATCTTCCCATTTTTCCAGATAGTGCACGCAATAGCATCCTGTGCCTTCCAGTTCCTTCATCGTAGAACCGTCGATGGTGTTGTAGAAGGTAATCTTGATATCACGTGGATCGTTGGGTGACAGCATCCATTGCAACAACTGGTTGTTGCCGTCGTTCATCGCCTTGACACGGATGTCAATACGGCCACCTCTGGGGATACCGGAGATTTGGCCTTCACGGTCGGTCGTCTGTGAGAAAGTGTAGTCGATCATCATGACTTCACGGGTCTCGAAATCTTTTACCGATAATTGTACCGGGGTTATGTTTTCTGCCATAGTGTTTCTGTTTTTTTAGTTAGACATCATGTTCCGAACTTAAGCCCAGTCGTTTTCAAAAACAACAGACTCGAATTCAATCTTTTGACAGGTGATTTCGATTTCCTCGAAATGACCTTTCTTGTCTTCCCATTTTTCCTCGAAGTTTACGCAATAACCGTTGGTGAACTTGATCGTCTTCATGTTCTTGCCGGTTTTTGTTTCCAGGAAAGTGATTACACCGTTTTTGGGCAGGTTGCGTTCGATCATCCATGCCAACAAATCGGGAGTACCGTCATTAAGAGCTTTTACACGGATGTTGATTTTACCACCACGGGGAATACCCGACATCTGGCCTTCTACGTCAGTAGCCTGGTCAAATTCGTATTTAACCATCATGACTTCGCGTTCCTTATAGCCGTCAACTTCTAATTTTACAGGTGTCTTTGCCATAATCTTACGTTTTTAAAGTATTGAGTTTATAGAATAAAAATTGGATTTATGCCATTTGAGCATCCTTGTCTTTCTTGTCTGCAGAAACTTTGATAATGAAATTTTTGGCCGAATAGAAAGGAGTCAGGCTGATGTCGCATGTGATACGTTTGGTTACCGGATCCTGTGTCGGCTCTTTGATTTCATAATTCTGGAACAAGTTGCCGTAGCCCTTGTAGTCGTTCAGGAAGGCCTGAATTTTTGCTTTCAAGTTTTTGGGAGAGTTATAGGGATCCCAGTTCTCGAGAGCTACTTCGTGTACGTAGTTCATCAGTACTTTCTTGACCCAGTCGAATACGCGGACAATGGGGTATTCTTTCATGGCGGTGTTGTCGCCGTTGTAGAGGGTTGTATTGTTGAAAGCCATTACACGTCCTTCAGAGTATACCATTGGAATGACTTGATTGTCCATCAGGGCGGCTATCTCAGACTTCAGCAAGTCCAGTTTAACTCCCTTGACACCGTCGAGCGTACCGTATTTCTTACCACCGGCTCCCTGAGCCATGTTGGCACTTTCGTCATACAGCTTTCCTGCCAATGCGCCTGAACTGCAGATATAGAATGCAGGGCTTTCTTTTTCGTCTTCAGACAGCTTTTCGGAGTCGCGTCCAACAAGCCAGTTTGCGGTCATAATAACGTTTTGCAGTTCGATGTCGCTGTCGCGGTAGCCTTCTGTGTTGGCTTGCAAGTCATCAAAAGAATATTCGTCGGCATGGTCTGTGATCAACATGACTTTGTATTTGAAGGCTATTTTGGCCCATTGCAACAAAGTTGGTTTGTCTTGGAATACATTGCCGGGAACAACCATCAAGCTGTAGCAATCTTTCAGGCTCAGACGGTCGAAACCGTTGCGTAGCAAGGTATCTACTTCTTGAGCAAATCCTGAATCGCTGTCGGCAATATCGTCTTTGTATACATTGATGATGCGCAGATTTTTCACTTTGTCTGTATTGGCGTTCTTGAAGAAGCTGTCAAGAGCTCGATAAGAACGTTCCAAATTGGCTGTTGCATAGAGAGCGTCCGTGATGCCCTGGCTAAGAACTTTGGTGTACTTGTCTTCTTTGGCTTTGCAGGCGTCTACAAACTCGGATGCGCTTTCGTGGCCTTCGTTGAGTATCTCGAGCCAGCCTTTAATGTCGTTTATCAGGTTTTCCCGTTTATCCTTAAAACGTTTGTCTGACAAGAATACGGCTTTTGCAGCCTTGCGCGCAGGGTTCAGGTTGTCTGCATCGGGCATGAAACCACGGATGGCATTGAAGCCTCCGAATGCAGATAATAGTTGGGATACATCTTTGGACTGGGCCGGTTGCTGGGGCTGTTTTACTTCGCCGGCACCTTGTGATGCGCTATTGCTTTTTTGTAATTCTGCTTCTGGCATATTATTGATTATTTAGTGGTTTATTTATTATTTTCCAATTCTTCCAGCATGGCTTGCAGCATCTCTTTCAGTTCTTCTTTAGCAGTACTGTCTTTCAAGATGTCTCTCAGCTTTCTGTTTTGTTCGATACTTTTGCGAATTTTGCTGTTGGTGTCGATTTTCTTTTTCACACTTGAGAGGAACTGACTGTTTTCAACAAGTCTGCCTTTTCCTCCCTGGGCTTCAAAGTCACGAAGTTCACTGAAATGGAGTACTTCATTTACCGAACCACCTTCTTCGTCCACAAAGTCGACTTCGACGGACGGTTTGAAGTGGGCAAATGCGTCGTTGATGTTTTGGATATCTTCTACAAACTCCGGATTGCCCGGTTCTACGTCTGATGTGTATTGGTCGATCATCAACGTTTTGTTGTTGTCAATGGGGGTGACTTTTGCATTGGATTCTTCATCTGGAGCCATCGAGATGAAATTCTCTTTCATTGCCATAAGATTCTCGTTTTTTAGGGTTATTATTTATAGGATTTATACATTCAACTAATATTAGAGTGTTATAAACTCCGGTTTTCCTTCTTTCATCCGGACTTCAACGGTATCTCCTGATTTGATTTTGCCGGAAATGATCAGCTTGGATAGCGGGTGTCTGAGCTCCTTGCGTATGATACCAATAACGGGGCGTGCACCATATTGTGGGTTGAATCCCATCATAGCGATATCTCGTTTGGTCTCTTGACTGATATTGAGTTTGATATCTTGCTCTTCCAATAACTTTAGCAGTCCCTTCAGGTGTATGTCGAAAATACGTGTAACGGTTTCTTCTGTAATCGGTGAGAAGGGAACGATTTCCGTCAGACGTCCCAGGAATTCGGGCCTGAAATAGTTTTGCATGATGTCCATCAGGTCGTTGTTCTGAGGGATGGTTCCTTTGTTGAACGAGTCAACGATAAATTGGCTGCCGATA
>UMEP01038035.1_pt1 | contig 18299 bp, 12 predicted proteins | sample 1964771 | NCBI WGS metagenome assembly UMEP01 (sample SAMEA4836022, study PRJEB28245) | human gut metagenome | biome: gut microbiome; material: fecal sample | place: Denmark | collected 2008 | reverse complement strand
ACTTCCTTGGTAAGGAAGAGGTCCCGAGTTCAAATCTCGGTAACAGCTCTTTTCTTTTGAAAAATTCATTCATAAAACAATAAAGCTATGGCTAAAGAACATTTTGAGCGTACCAAACCGCATGTTAACATCGGTACTATTGGTCACGTTGACCACGGTAAGACTACTCTGACGGCTGCCATCACGAAAGTGCTTGCCGAGAAGGGTTTTACGAAGAGCGACGAAATCAAATCGTTTGATCAGATCGATAATGCTCCCGAGGAAAAGGAACGTGGTATTACGATTAATACGGCTCACGTTGAGTATGAGACTGCAAAACGTCACTATGCACACGTAGACTGCCCGGGACACGCCGACTATGTGAAGAACATGGTAACTGGTGCTGCTCAGATGGATGGTGCCATTATCGTTGTAGCTGCAACGGATGGTCCTATGCCTCAGACCCGTGAGCATATCCTGCTCGCCCGCCAGGTGAACGTGCCGCGCCTTGTAGTGTTCCTGAACAAGTGCGACATGGTTGACGATGAAGAAATGCTTGAACTCGTTGAGATGGAGATGCGTGAGCTCCTCGCTTCTTACGACTTCGAAGAAGATACTCCTATCATCCGCGGTTCTGCCCTCGGTGCCCTCAATGGTGTGGCCAAGTGGGAGGATTCTGTAATGCAGCTGATGGATGCTGTTGACAACTGGATTCAGGAGCCGGTTCGTGACGTTGAAAAACCGTTCTTGATGCCTGTTGAGGATGTGTTCTCGATCACGGGTCGTGGTACTGTGGCTACGGGTCGTATCGAAACTGGCCGTGTGAAGGTTGGTGACGAAGTTCAGATCCTTGGTCTTGGTGAAGATAAGAAGTCTGTCGTTACGGGTGTGGAAATGTTCCGCAAGATCCTCGACGAAGGTGAAGCCGGTGACAACGTAGGTCTGCTGCTCCGCGGTATCGACAAGACGGATGTGAAGCGTGGTATGGTAATCACCCACCCGGGTGCTATTACTCCGCACTCCAAGTTTAAGGCTTCTATCTACGTTTTGAAGAAAGAAGAAGGTGGCCGTCACACTCCGTTCGGTAACAAGTATCGTCCTCAGTTCTATCTCCGCACGATGGACTGCACGGGTGAGATTCATCTTCCCGAAGGAACCGAAATGGTTATGCCGGGTGACAACGTAGAGATCACCGTTGAGCTGATCTATCCGGTAGCCTTGAACGTAGGTCTCCGCTTCGCTATCCGTGAAGGTGGCCGTACGGTAGGTTCGGGTCAGATCACCGAAATCCTCGACTAATCATATAGATAGTTGAAATAATAGCCCCTCGCGAAAAGGGCGAGGGGCTTCTTTACGGGAATAGCTCAGTTGGTAGAGCACCGGTCTCCAAAACCGGGTGTCGGGAGTTCGAGCCTCTCTTCCCGTGCAAAAGATAAGCAAATATGTTGAAAAAGCTGGTCACATATTGTAAGGAATCATATAACGAACTTGCTCATAAAACCACATGGCCCACGCGCGCTGAATTGACGCACAGTGCTATTGTCGTACTCACAGCTTCCATAATAATAGCGCTTGTAGTATTCGCGATGGATAAGGTTTTCGAGTCAGTGATGCAGTTGGTATATCCCCACTAAACGTACGTGTTGATGTCTGAAACTGGAAAACAATGGTACGTATTGCGTGCCATGAGTGGAAAGGAGAATAAGGTCAAAGAGTACATTGATGCCGAAATCAAGAACGGCAGTCTCGGTGACCTTGTTTCGCAGGTGTTGATACCGACGGAGAAGTATTATTCCATCCGCAACGGGAAACGCGTTGTGAAGGAGAGGACATACTTGCCCGGATACGTGTTGGTGGAGGCCAATTTGGTCGGAGAAATCGTGCATGTGCTGAGAAATACGCCAAACGTGATTGACTTTCTTGGTGGTGCCAATAATCCTCAGGCTTTGCGTCCCTCGGAAATAAACCGTATCTTGGGTAAGGCGGAAGAGCTGCAGGAGGAAGTTCCCGATGCAGTTATCCCCTATACCGTGGGTGAGGCCATAAAAGTCACGGACGGTCCGTTCAACGGTTTCTCGGGTGTCGTCGCAGAAGTGAATGGCGCCAAGAGGAAGCTGACGGTGACTGTGAAAGTCTTCGGACGGAGCACTCCGCTCGACTTGGATTTTACGCAAGTGGCGAAGGAATGAGTAATGTTACGTGCTCAGACTCTTCCCGTAATTCTTTAATCATACAACAATGGCAAAAGAAGTCGCTGGATTAATCAAATTACAGATTAAAGGTGGCGCAGCAAATCCGTCTCCTCCCGTAGGTCCTGCTTTGGGTTCCAAGGGTATCAATATCATGGATTTCTGCAAGCAGTTCAATGCCAGAACACAGGACAAGGCAGGTAAGGTATTGCCGGTCGTCATTACTTACTATAACGATAAATCATTTTCGTTTGTAGTCAAGACTCCTCCTGTGGCAATCCAACTGCTCGAAGCCACGAAGAAGAAGAGTGGTTCTGCGCAGCCGAACCGCTCGAAGATTGCAGAAGTTACGTGGGATCAAGTCCGTGCTATCGCTGAGGATAAAATGCCTGACCTCAACTGTTTCACCATTGAGGCAGCCATGAAGCTCGTAGCAGGAACCGCACGTTCAATGGGTATAACAGTAAAGGGTGATTTCCCCGGTTAATTCATTAATCTTCGATTACGATGAGTAAGCTGACAAAAAACCAAAAGTTAGTAGCAGACAAGATTGAAGCCGGGAAAGTTTATACGCTTGCCGAGGCTGCAAACCTCGTGAAAGAGATTACTACGACGAAGTTCGACGCCTCGATTGACGTAGACGTTCGTCTGGGAGTTGATCCCCGCAAGGCCAACCAAATGGTGCGTGGCGTAGTATCCCTTCCTCACGGAACCGGAAAAGTGGTTCGCGTGTTGTGTTTGTGTACTCCCGAAGCAGAGACCGCAGCAAAAGAGGCAGGAGCCGATTATGTGGGTCTGGACGAATATATCGAGAAGATCAAAGGTGGATGGACTGACGTGGATGTCATCATCACGATGCCCGCTATCATGGGTAAGATCGGTGCTCTCGGTCGCGTCTTGGGTCCACGTGGTCTGATGCCTAATCCTAAGAGCGGAACGGTGACAATGGATGTTGCCAAGGCTATTAAGGAGGTTAAGCAAGGTAAGATTGATTTCAAGGTAGATAAGGCTGGTATCGTTCATGCCTCGATCGGTAAGGTGTCGTTCACACCGGAGCAGATCATGGGGAATGCCCAAGCTTTCATCTCGACAATTATCAAGCTCAGACCTGCTGCCGCAAAGGGTACTTATGTGAAGAGTATTTATCTTTCTTCGACGATGAGTCGTGGTATAAAGATCGACCCGAAGTCTGTTGATGAAGTAAAGTAATGCGCCATTATGAAAAAGGAAGATAAAGCGATTATTATCGAACAGTTAGGCGCAAAGCTCAAAGAGTATGCGCACTTCTATCTTGTGGATGTAACGGCTATGAATGCAGCCGCGACGAGTGATTTGCGTCGTCGTTGCTTCAAGTCTGACATCAAGATGATAGTGGTTAAGAATACCCTCTTGCACAAGGCTCTTGAAGCAGCCGAAGTGGACTATTCTCCTCTCTATCCTTGCTTGAAGGGAACGACGGCTGTGTTCTTCTGTAACACTGCGAATGTTCCGGCAAAGCTTATCAAGGAAGTAAGCAAGGACGGTATTCCCGGTCTGAAAGCAGCTTATGCGGAAGAGGGCTTCTATGTCGGAGCCGATCAGCTCGACGTCCTCTGCTCCATCAAGAGCAAGAATGAAGTTATCGCTGAGGTTGTCGCATTGTTGCAGTCGCCGGCGAAGAACGTTATCTCGTCGTTGCAGTCTGCCGGGCAGACCATTCACGGCGTTCTCAAAACTTTGGGCGAGCGTCCCGAGTAATCCAAAACAGCAATTAGTAAAAACAAATTAAACATAAAAGAAAATGGCAGATATTAAAGCAATCGCTGAAGAGTTGGTAAACTTGACAGTAAAAGAAGTAAATGAGTTGGCAACGATCCTCAAAGAGGAGTACGGTATTGAACCCGCTGCCGCAGCCGTAGCCGTAGCTGCTGGTCCTGCTGCTGGTGGTGCTGCCGCCGCTGAGGAGAAGACCGCTTTCGACGTAGTGTTGAAGAGCGCAGGTGCTGCCAAGCTCCAGGTCGTTAAGGCTGTGAAGGAATCTTGCGGTCTTGGCCTGAAAGAGGCTAAGGATCTCGTAGACGGTGCTCCTAGCACGCTGAAAGAAGGCGTAGCCAAGGAAGAGGCTGAGGCTTTGAAGAAAGCTCTCGAAGAGGCTGGTGCCGAAGTCGAGATTAAGTAAGTAATTCCTCTGCAATAATAAGGTTAAGGACTCTCTGGTAGGGAGTTCTTAACCTTTTTGTGTCTATAAACTGCGTATCAAATAAATTTACCGAATGGCTTCAAAAGTGATAAATCAGCGCGTCAACTTTGCGACAGTGAAGAATCCGATGCCTTATCCTGACTTTCTGGACGTGCAGCTGAAATCGTTCAAGGATTTCTTGCAGCTTGACACTCCGTCTGAACTCAGGAAGAATGATGGCTTGTACAAGGTCTTTGCTGAGAATTTCCCCATCGCAGACACACGCAACAACTTCGTCTTAGAGTTCCTTGACTATTATATCGACCCGCCCCGTTACAGCATCGAGGAGTGCCTCGAGCGCGGCTTGTCGTACAGTGTTCCTTTGAAGGCGAAGTTGAAGCTCTATTGCACCGACCCGGATCATGAGGATTTTGATACCGTGGTTCAAGACGTCTTCTTGGGCCCGATTCCTTACATGACGCCCAACGGGACCTTTATTATCAATGGTGCGGAGCGCGTCGTTGTGTCTCAGCTCCACCGTTCGCCTGGCGTGTTCTTCGGTTCGAGTGTGCACGCCAATGGTACGCAGTTGTATTCAGCCCGTATCATTCCGTTCAAAGGGTCTTGGATCGAGTTTGCCACGGACATCAACAACGTGATGTATGCCTACATCGACCGTAAGAAGAAACTGCCCGTGACCACGCTCCTTCGCGCTATCGGTTTTGAAAGTGATAAGGATATCTTGCAGATATTCAACCTGGCCGAGGAGGTCAAGGTCAACAAGACGAACCTGAAAAAGCTTGTCGGCAAGAAACTGGCGGCGCGTGTGTTGAAGAGCTGGACGGAGGACTTCGTAGATGAAGACACCGGCGAGGTCGTTTCAATCGAGCGTAACGAGGTCATCCTTGATCGTGAGACCGAGCTTACGGAGGAAAATGTCAATGATATCCTCGAAAGCGGAGAGTCGTCAGTGCTCATCCACAAGGAGGATTCTACGGCGTCGGACTATTCCATCATCTTCAACACCTTGCAGAAGGACCCGAGCAACTCGGAAAAGGAAGCCATTAACTATATCTACCGTCAGCTTCGCAATGCCGACCCGCAGGATGACAGCACGGCGCGTGAGGTAATCAACAACCTTTTCTTCTCGGACAAACGTTACGATTTGGGAGAAGTCGGCCGTTATCGTATCAACCGCAAATTGAATCTGACGACCGACATGGATGTCCGTGTGTTGACGAAGGAGGATATCATTGAGATTATCAAATATCTCATAGAGCTGATTAATTCGAAGGCTACTGTCGATGATATTGACCACCTGAGTAACCGCCGCGTCCGTACTGTGGGCGAGCAGCTTTCTAACCAGTTCGCCGTCGGTCTGGCCCGTATGAGCCGTACCATCCGCGAGCGTATGAATGTCCGTGACAACGAAGTCTTTACGCCGACTGACCTGATCAATGCCAAGACAATCTCTTCGGTCATCAACTCATTCTTCGGCACGAACGCCCTGTCGCAGTTCATGGACCAGACGAACCCGTTGGCCGAAGTGACCCACAAGCGCCGTCTCTCTGCGTTGGGTCCTGGCGGTTTGTCGCGCGAGCGTGCCGGTTTCGAGGTCCGTGACGTTCACTATACTCACTATGGCCGCCTTTGCCCGATTGAATCGCCCGAAGGCCCGAACATCGGTCTTATCTCCTCGCTTTGTGTTTATGCGAAGATTAATGACCTTGGCTTTATCGAGACGCCCTACCGCAAGGTGGAGAATGCAGTCGTCGACTTGAAGAATGAAGACGTCGTTTACCTGACTGCCGAAGAAGAGGAAGGCAAGATCATCGGTCAGGGAAATGCTCCGTTGAACGACGACGGCACGTTTATCCGCGACAAGGTGAAATGCCGCCAGGATGCGGACTATCCTGTCGTTCCGCCCTCCGAAGTAGAGTTGATTGACGTGGCTCCGCAGCAGATTGCCTCGATTGCGGCCTCGTTGATTCCTTTCCTTGAACACGACGACGCCCACCGCGCTCTGATGGGTTCGAACATGATGCGCCAGGCCGTGCCCCTCATCAGTCCCGAAGCCCCTATTGTCGGCACGGGCATAGAGAAGCAGGTTTGTGAAGATTCGCGTACCATGATTACGGCCGAAGGCGACGGCATCATTGAATACGTAGACGCCACGACCATCAAGATCATGTACGACCGCACGGAGGACGAAGAGTTCGTCAGCTTCGAGCCGGCATTGAAGGAATACCGCATTCCGAAGTTCCGCCGTACGAACCAGAACATGACCATCGACCTCCGGCCTATCTGCGAGAAAGGCCAGCGGGTGAAGAAGGGCGACATCCTGACCGAAGGCTATGCTACACAGAACGGCGAGCTTGCTTTGGGCCGCAATCTGCTCGTGGCCTACATGCCATGGAAGGGCTACAACTATGAGGATGCCATCGTGCTCAACGAGCGCATGGTGCGCGAGGATATCCTGACTTCGGTGCATGTGGACGAATTCTCACTCGAAGTGCGTGAGACGAAGCGCGGCATGGAAGAACTTACGAACGACATTCCCAATGTCAGCGAAGACGCCACGAAAGACTTGGATGAGAACGGTATCATTCGCATCGGTGCACGTGTCCAGCCGGGCGACATCCTCATCGGCAAGATTACGCCGAAGGGCGAAAGCGACCCGACGCCTGAGGAGAAACTCCTCCGTGCGATTTTCGGTGATAAGGCCGGTGATGTGAAGGACGCTTCGTTGAAAGCCAATCCCTCGTTGTCGGGCGTGATTATCGACAAGAAACTGTTCTCGAAAGTGATGAAGAGCCGTTCGTCGAAAGCTGCCGACAAGGTTATCCTGCAAAAGATGGACGACCAGTTCGCACAGGAGACAGCCCAGTTGAAAGGCATCCTCGTCGACAAGCTGATGGCAATCACAGCAAAGGCCCATATTGTGGGTGTCAAGGACAATCTGGGCGCAGAGGTCATCGCCGCCGGCGCCAAACCGGGTAAGTCGACGCTCTCTTCGCTTGACTTTGCTTCTTTGCAGTTGAGCCACTGGACGGACGACGAACACGTCAACAGCCTTATCCAGCAGCTGATCCTCAACTACATGAAGAAATACAACATCATGGATGCAGCCTTGAAGCGCAAGAAGTTCGCCCTCACCATCGGCGACGAACTGCCTTCCGGCATCATCCAGATGGCTAAGGTTTATGTAGCGAAGAAACGTAAGATCAGCGTGGGTGACAAGATGGCCGGACGCCACGGAAACAAGGGTATCGTGTCGAAGATAGTCCGTCAGGAGGATATGCCGTTCCTCGCGGACGGAACGCCGGTCGACATCGTTCTGAACCCTCTGGGCGTGCCGTCGCGTATGAACCTTGGGCAGATTTTCGAGTCTATCCTCGGTGCTGCCGGCCGCAAGCTCAACGTGAAGTTCGCAACCCCCATCTTCGATGGTGCCAAGCTCGACGATCTTTGTGAGTGGACGGACAAGGCCGGGCTGCCGCGTTATGGTTCCACCCAGCTCTATGATGGTGGCACCGGTGAACCCTTCGACCAGAAGGCAACCGTCGGCGTGACCTATATGTTGAAGCTCGGACACATGGTTGAAGACAAGATGCACGCCCGCTCCATCGGTCCGTACTCCCTCATCACGCAGCAACCCCTCGGTGGTAAGGCCCAGTTCGGTGGCCAGCGTTTCGGTGAGATGGAGGTTTGGGCCATCGAGGCTTTCGGTGCTTCGCACGTCCTTCAAGAGATATTGACCATCAAGTCCGACGACGTCGTAGGTCGGTCGAAAGCCTATGAGGCCATCGTCAAAGGCACGCCCATGCCGACGCCGGGCATTCCTGAATCGCTCAACGTCCTTCTGCACGAATTGCGCGGTCTTGGCCTGAGCGTCACGCTCGATTAACGAAGTGGAACCTTTCCAATATCATTCAATATGGCATTTAAGAGAGAAAACAAGATAAAGAGCAATTTCACGAAGATTACCATCGGATTGGCCTCTCCCGAGGAAATCCTGGAAAATTCGTATGGTGAGGTGTTGAAGCCCGAGACAATCAACTATCGCACCTATAAGCCCGAGCGTGACGGTCTTTTCTGCGAGCGCATTTTCGGCCCGACAAAAGACTATGAGTGCCACTGCGGCAAGTACAAGCGTATCCGTTACAAAGGCATCGTCTGCGACCGATGCGGTGTCGAAGTGACAGAAAAGAAGGTGCGTCGTGAGCGTTCCGGCCATATCCAGCTGGTCGTCCCTGTCGCCCACATCTGGTATTTCCGCTCCTTGCCCAACAAGATCGGTTATCTTTTGGGCTTGCCGACCAAGAAGCTCGATTCCATCATCTATTACGAGCGCTACATTGTCATCCAGCCCGGTGTGTTGGCTGAGGAAGGCGTAGCGGCCAACGACCTCCTCAACGAGGACGAGTATATTGAGCTCATGGGCAAGTTGCCGAAGGAGAACCAGTATCTTGAAGACACCGATCCCAACAAGTTCATTGCCAAGATGGGCGCTGATGCAGTCTACGACTTGCTCACACGCCTCGACCTCGACAGCCTGTCGTATGAGCTGCGTGACCGCGCCAACTCCGATTCGTCGATGCAGCGTAAGAACGACGCTCTCAAACGTCTGCAAGTGGTCGAAGCCTTCCGTGCCAGCAAGGACCGCAACCGGCCCGAGTGGATGATCATGAAGATCATTCCTGTTATCCCGCCCGAGTTGCGCCCGCTTGTTCCGCTCGACGGCGGTCGTTTTGCCACCTCTGACCTCAACGACCTCTACCGTCGTGTGCTCATCCGCAACAACCGTCTGAAACGCCTTCTCGAAATCAAGGCTCCGGAAGTCATCCTGCGCAACGAGAAACGTATGTTGCAGGAAGCCGTGGACAGTCTTTTCGACAATTCGCGCAAGAGCAGCGCCGTCAAGAGCGACTCCAACCGTCCGCTGAAATCCCTTTCCGATTCACTGAAAGGCAAGCAAGGACGTTTCCGCCAGAACCTTTTGGGTAAGCGTGTCGACTATTCTGCCCGTTCGGTCATCGTGGTCGGTCCCGAATTGAAGATGGGCGAGTGCGGTCTGCCGAAGTTGATGGCCGCTGAGCTCTACAAGCCCTTCATCATCCGCAAGCTCATAGAGCGCGGCATCGTCAAGACGGTCAAGAGCGCCAAGAAGATTGTCGATCGTCGCGAACCCATCATCTGGGACATCCTTGAATACGTGATGAAAGGCCACCCGGTGCTTCTCAACCGTGCCCCGACGCTTCACCGTCTCGGTATCCAGGCCTTCCAGCCCAAGCTCATCGAAGGCAAGGCCATCCAGCTCCACCCGTTGGCATGTACGGCGTTCAACGCCGACTTCGACGGCGACCAGATGGCTGTCCACTTGCCTCTGAGCAACGAGGCCATCCTCGAGGCGCAGATGCTTATGCTCCAAAGCCACAACATCCTCAATCCGGCCAATGGCGCGCCCATCACGGTGCCGTCGCAAGACATGGTGCTCGGCCTGTATTACATCACCAAGCTCCGTCCCGGCACGAAGGGCGAGGGCCTCACATTCTATGGCCCAGAGGAGGCTATCATCGCATTCAACGAGCACCGGGTGGAGATTCACGCTCCTGTAAAGGTGCTGGTCGATGACATCGACGAGAACGGCGCTAAGGTGCAACGTATTGTCGAGACCTCGGTCGGGCGTGTCATTGTCAATGAGATCGTGCCTCCCGAAGTGGGCTTTGTCAATACGATTATATCGAAGAAGTCCCTGCGCGACATTATTGCCCGCGTCATCAAGGCGGTCGGCATGGCCCGTGCCTGCGAATTCCTCGACGGTATCAAGAACCTCGGCTACCGCATGGCCTACGAGGGCGGTCTGTCGTTCAACTTGGACGACATCATCATCCCGAAAGAGAAAGTAGACATCGTCCAGCGCGGTAACGAGGAGATTGAGCAAATCACGATGAACTATAACATGGGTTTCATCACCGACAACGAGCGTTATAACCAGGTCATCGATACGTGGACACACGTCAACACCGACTTGAAGAAGACTCTCATGAAGCAGATGACCGAGGCCGACCAAGGTTTCAACGCCGTCTTCATGATGCTTGACTCGGGCGCCCGTGGTTCGGCCGACCAGATTGCCCAGCTGGCCGGTATGCGTGGTCTGATGGCCAAGCCGCAGAAAGCCGGAGCCGAAGGTGCGCAGATCATCGAAAACCCGATTCTCTCGAACTTCAAGGAGGGCATGTCGGTGCTCGAATACTTCATCTCGACGCACGGTGCCCGCAAGGGTCTGGCCGACACCGCCTTGAAGACAGCCGACGCCGGTTACCTGACCCGCCGTCTCGTCGACGTCTCGCACGACGTCATCATCACCGAAGAAGACTGCGGCACATTGCGCGGACTGGTCTGCACTGCCCTCAAAGACGGCGACGAGATTATCTCCTCGCTGGGTGAGCGCATCCTTGGCCGCGTTTCCGTGCACGACATCATCCATCCTTCGACCGGCAAGCTCATTGTGGCAGCCGGTGAGGAAATCACCGAAGAGATTGCCGACGAGATAGAGAACTCGCCCATCGAGAGCGTCGAGATCCGCTCCGTCCTCACCTGCGAAAGCCGTCACGGCGTCTGCATGAAGTGCTACGGCCGCAACCTTGCCACCAGCCGCATGGTGCAGAAGGGCGAAGCCGTCGGCGTCATCGCCGCCCAGTCCATCGGTGAGCCGGGTACGCAGCTGACCCTCCGTACGTTCCACGCCGGTGGTGTGGCCGGTAATGCTGCTGCCAATGCCAGCATCGTGGCCAAGCACGACGCCCGTGTCGAGTTCGAGGAGCTCCGCACTGTCGACGTCACCAACGAAGACGGCACACCGGGCAAGGTCGTCGTCGGTCGTTTGGCCGAAGTCCGTTTCGTCGACGAGAACACAGGCATCATCCTCTCTTCGCAGAACGTGCCCCACGGTTCGCAGCTCTTCGTCGCCGACAAGAGCAAGGTCGAGAAAGGCACGCTCATCGCCAAGTGGGATCCTTTCAACGCCGTCATCGTTTCGGAAAGCGCAGGTACGGTGCAGTTCGAGGATGTCATCGAAGGTGTCACCTATCGTGTCGAAGAAGACGAAGCCACGGGTCTGCGTGAACTCATTGTCATCGAGTCGAAAGAGAAGTCGCGTGTACCTTCGTGCCATGTGCTCGACGGCAATGGCGAACTCCTCCGCACCTACAACTTCCCCATCAACGGCCATATCGTGGTCGAAGACGGACAGAAGATCAACGCCGGCGAAGTGCTCATCAAGATTCCGCGTGCGGTCGGAAAGGCCGGTGACATCACCGGTGGTCTGCCTCGCGTCACCGAGCTCTTCGAAGCCCGCAATCCGAGCAACCCCGCCGTGGTGTCCGAGATCGACGGCGAAATCAAGATGGGTGCCGTCAAGCGCGGAAACCGCGAAATCATCGTCACGTCGAAGCTGGGCGAGGAGAAACGCTACCTCGTGCCCCTGTCCAAGCAGATTCTTGTGCAGGAAAACGACTACGTGCGTGCCGGTACGCCGCTGTCCGACGGTTCCATCACGCCGGCCGACATCCTCGCCATCAAGGGCCCGACGGCTGTGCAGGAATACATCGTCAATGAGATTCAGGACGTTTACCGCTTGCAAGGTGTGAAGATCAACGACAAGCACTTCGAGGTCATCGTCCGCCAGATGATGCGCAAGGTGCAGATCGACGAGCCCGGCGACACGCGCTTCCTCGAACAGCAGATTGTCGACAAGCTCGACTTTGCTGAGGAGAACGACCGCATCTGGGGCAAGAAGGTCGTGACCGACGCCGGCGACAGCGAGACGATGAAGGCCGGTATGATCGTGACGGCCCGTAAGCTCCGCGACGAGAACTCCCAGCTCAAACGCAAAGACCTCCGGCTCGTCCAGGTGCGCGACGCTGTGCCCGCCACCTCCGTGCAGATTTTGCAGGGTATCACGCGCGCTGCTTTGCAGACAAAGAGTTTCATGTCGGCCGCTTCGTTCCAGGAAACGACCAAGGTGCTCAACGAAGCCGCCATCAGCGGAAAGACCGACTACCTCGAAGGCATGAAGGAGAACGTCATCTGCGGCCACCTCATTCCGGCCGGTACGGGCTTGCGCGAGTTCAGCCGTATCATCGTGGGCGACATGGACGACTACGAGAAGCTGGGCATGGCCGAAGCCTCCGCTGAAACGGCTGCCGAATAACTCTGGCGTCTCCCGACGCTGATTTCCAATTAGCAAGCCCCGCTCTGCCGCATTCAGGCAGGGCGGGGCTTGTCGTTTTGTATTGCGGAGTGGACAGGAGGTCCGTCCTCCTTTTACAGTCTTGACGTCTGTTTTCCTGTCCGGGCATTGGCCTCGGTGCGGCCGGCGGACGACGGGCGGGCGCGTGCCCTCCGCTCCTTTCCGAACGCTTCCGTATTCTGCCCGGGGGTGTGTCGCCGTGCTACTTCCGCAGGAAGCTGTCGGGGCAGGTGACGCGGTTCAGGACTTGTCCGTCTGCCAAGCGCACCCATGTGTCGAATTGCTGGCCGTCTTCGTACAGTTCAATGAGGCGGGCGCCGTTCGGCAGGTCGTTGTAGACCGTGTTGCCGCCCGAGAAGCGGCCGTAGGCCAGCAGGATGCCGTGCCAGAGGACGGCGTAGTCGTTGCTGTGGTCGTGCCCGACGAAGGTGGCGCGCACGTCGCCGCATTCCTTCATGGCTGTGAAGAGGCCGGAGTTGAGTGCGGGAACGCAGGGGCGTTCCTTGCGCGTCCCGACGAACGGGGCGTCCTCGTCGGCCACTGCGTCGCTGTATTCGGGCAGGGGGATGTGGAAGAAAGCGTAAGCCGGCAGGGGCGTGCCGCCGTGCGCCGCAGTGAGGGCGCGGCTTGTCCGGCGATACCATTCGACTTGGTCGCCGCGGATGTAGTCGTATCCCTTGATACCGTTGATTTGTGAGTAGGCGTTTGAATCGAAACAGTAGATGACGGCTGCCGTGTCCGGGCCGGCGTGTCCTGCAATGGGCAGGGCGTAGTTCGAGAAGCCGTGTATGCCCGGTTCGGTGCGCGTCACGTTCAAGGGGTAGCTCTGCGTGAGGCGCAGGAGTGCGGCGCGGTCGAGGCCCTGCTCGTCGTCGTGGTTGCCGAACACCACGCCGAAAGGTACGCCGTAGGCTGCGATGGCGTCGAGCACGTCGCGGTAGCTCTGCTCGGCGGGCTTGCCATAGATGATGTCGCCCGTAAGCAGGACGAGGTCTGGCTGTTCGGCTTCCATCACGTGGCGGATGTTTTTGATGGCGGTGTCGGAACGCGCGTCGCCGTGGATGTAGTGCGTGTCGGTGAACTGTGCGATTTTGAACGTGCCGTCGGGGCGGAAGCGCAGTCCCTGTGCGAGGCCGGCGAAGGCCGTTGTGAGGACAAGGAGTGCGGTGAGAATGGTTCTTGCTGTCATGATTGGTGGAAAGAAGGTTAGGCGATGGGGGAGGGGGCAGCGGTTGAGGGGCTTCCGGCCGGCGTGAGGCGTGCCAGGTAGTCATAGTGTGCCCCGTTGAGCAGGCGTTTGGCCGTGAAGCCGTTCAGTGAGGCGTGGTGTGCCAGTGTGTCAAAGTCGATGTATAGCCACGGGAACCGGGGACCGCGTATGTGGCGGTAGACCATGCGGAACTCCACTTCGCCGTAGTAAGGGGCGCCGGGAGGCGGGGCAAAGAAACCGTCCTCGTCCTCGAACACATAGCTGAGGTCCGACGAGTCGAGCAACACCTGGCCCTCGGGTGCAAGCAGCGCCCTGAGGCGGTCGAAGAATTGAGGCAGGCGGCCGATGCGTCCGGCGATGCCGGCTCCGTTCATGAGGAGCAGGATGGTGTTGAACTGTCCGCAGAAGTCCGGGTCGAAAAAGTCGGCCTGGCGCGCGTCGTGCACGCCGCGGCTGCGCATCACCCCGACCGAGAGAGGGGAGAGGTCGATGGCCGTGACGCAGAAGCCGCGCGCTTCGAGGGCCAGGCTGTGGCATCCGGCACCCGCCCCGACGTCGAGCACCCGGCCGCGGCACAGGCGGAGCGCCTCGGCCTCGATGGCCGGCAGCTCGTCGGGCGTGCGGAACAGGTGGCTCACGGGTATTTCGTCTTCGTCGAACTGTGGCGACAGCACCCGTAGCCGACCGGATTGGCCTGTGGCGTGGAAGTCGCGGATGGCCGCACCCATCGGATCGGCCTCTGTGCGGAGCAGTCGGTTCTTTGTCATCTTTTCAGGCTTTACGAAGCAAATGTAGCAAAAACAATCGTCGGCTGATCGCCGTTCCGTTGTTTTTCATCGTTCTGACACAACGGCAGTCTGCGCCGCCCGTGGGGCAGGCGGCCTTTGTGCGGCCACGCGCGTAGGCTGTCCACCCCGGACGCCCGGTGTCGGGACGGCATGGGCCTCCTGTGGCATGACGGGCTGTGCCGGCGGATGCGCTGTCGTATTTTTCAGGCGTGTGCGCTGGCCGTGAGGCTTTCGGCGGCATGCCTGCGGCCTGTATGGCGCTCCTGAGGATGCCTCTTCGGTGCGTGAGCCATCGGCGGCTATGTCCAAGAAACGTGAAACGCCCCGGCCTCACCTTGACGGTGTCCGGGGCGTCTTCAACCAACTATTATCCTACCTTGCGGGCTGTGCCCGCAGCTTATTCAGCCTCATCTTCGTAATAGTTCCAGATGGTCTTGTTGCTGAACTGGGGGGTGTCGGCATGGACATCATGTTCGTCGATAGACGAGGCGATGAGTCCTTCGCACAGCATGTCTACGGTTTCAGCTTTGGGGGTGATATATTTCTTTTTCATGGTGATGACGTTTCTTATGGGTTTTACTTGATGAATACTTTCTTGCCGTTGTGGATGTAGATGCCTTTGGCGGGTTGGGCGATGCGGCGTCCCGAGAGGTCATAGTAGGGCGTGTTGTCCGGCTGGCCGAGGGTGACTCCGTCGATGCCTACTGTCGTGTTGTCGCCGAAGACGAAGCGGTAGCCCGCTGCGCCGGCCGCTTCGGGTTTCTCGATGAACGCCTTGTTGGCAGCGAGTTCCGTGGTGCCCGTCATAGGCCAGTAGAGGCCGATGACGCCTTGGAGCGTGCTGAGCACGTAGTAGTTTTCCAGCTCTGCTTCAGTGACGCTGATGGGCAGGCAGGTGCCTGTGAAGACGTTGTCCTCCACTGGCGCGGCTTCGTCGTTGGTCAGGGCGAGTTGGCACGCCGTCTCTGTGCCTTTGAGCACGACGCCTGTCCGGGCCGGTATGATGCCGTCCTTAACGTCCGTCAGTCCGACGGTGTTCTCATCCTTCTGCGTACCGGTGTAGGCCGTCACGCCTTCCGGCGTCGTCACGCTGAACGGTAGGTAGAGCGTGGCCCACGTTTCGTTGCCGACGGTGTTCATCGTGACGTCGAGGGTCTTGACTTCCTCTACCAGCCAGGCCGATGCGCCGTAACGGTTGGGCAAGAGGGTGATGTTGAGGTATTGATCGACGTTCAACGCCGTGTTTCCCGAATTGCTGCTCTCTGAATTAGTCGTGTCGAAGAACCAGATAAGGTTGGGGTCGCCATTGGAGTCTGTCGTCAAGTTCTTTCCGAAATAGAACGTGGCAGCTTCGGTTTCGTCAACGAGCGAAAGGGAATTGTCGCCGCCGATGGCGTAACCTTGAGCCATGAGTTTATATTTCCCATCGTCCGTGCGGACGGCTTTCCAGATCTGCGACGCGTCGGACGTGCTGGGTGCGGCGCTCTTCAAACCCATGTTTTCAGCATCGACGGAGAGCACATAGTTGCCGCGAACGGGTGCGCAATGGAGACGGTAGTATCCGCCGTCGGTGAGAGCGATCCTATCCTCATCGGAGACAGTGCTCAAATCGAAGTTGCAGAGAGTGGCTAAGTTTTCAGTTGTGTTGCTCATCTCGTTAAACCCATCATACGCATTTTTTAATGCGTTGTAGGTTGATGTGCCTTCTTTCACGCCTCCGACATAACTGGTAGATGCTTTTACGAATGTTTCTACCAAGTCGCCCACTTCGGATACGGTTAATTTTGAACCTGCATCGGTCGGGCTGCTCCCGTTAGTCCACAAGCCGAAAACACCACCAGAAACGTGGTCACCGAGACATGCCGTGTTGTTCTCCGGATGTTGGAGAGTGAACCCATTTCCATTTGCAATTATGCGGAATGTAGAAGTCGCCGCATCTCCCTCTAACGTACCAAAGGTGGCGGCAGTGCTGTTGGTCGTCCCTGCAATACTTAGTGGAGCATCCGCACCTTTGAGCAGGTTGTAAACTTTAAAGAGGTCGGGACTGCCGTTTTCTTTGACAAAAGTCCACATGTTCCCCTGTTTGAGCTGACGGGTTTGATTTTTCGAGCGGATGTTGTTTTCTGTTGCTACGACGGCTTGACCTCCTCTGACACTGAGGGTGTACCAATGCGTGTCACTGTTGAACGTTCCCGGTGTGGTCATCGTACTGGCTACGAAACCGGGATAATTAGTCGTGCAGTTCACTTCGATGGGCTCCTCTTCCTCACCTGTGACCGTGCCTCGTGGCTGTTCGGTAATCGTATAGAAGTTCACCGTTGGAGCTTGATATGCTGTACCGATGACCTGTTGTGGCGCGGTTTGGGTGAATGAAATACCTAAATCTGTCACGTTATATTTATAGGTGATGGGAACGGCGTTTCTCGATGATACCGGCAGGAACTGCATGCGCACGGCGCCTCCGTTCTGAGCCGGGGAGGTGCTGTTCCAGTAGCTGAGGTTCTTGTAGCTGTCGGCGTTGTTGGTCATCAGGTAGAGCGGCTGCCCGGCCGTGTTGTTGGGTGCACCCTCAGCTACGACGCGGCCGTCGAGGCGGAGGAAGAAGCGGTTCTCCTCGTCGCTCGCTTCGGGGGCGTACCAAGCGATGTTGGCTTCGTCGTCGCTGCTCACCATATCGCCGCGGCCGTAGTTCTGCTGGTGCGTCGTCACGCACAGGTAGACGCCTTCTTTGTTCTGCAAGGAGAACGCCGTGTGGTCGTCGTTCCAAGTGAGCGTCCATACGTAGCGTTCGTCGGTGATGACGCCGCCTTGGAAGTCGAAGTTGTAGTCGGCCTTGTAGCGACGCTGTGCGTCAGACGAACTGGCGTCGTAGTAGACAAGACCCGTCGCCGTGGGGTTCGTCGTGCCCGAGTTGTTGTGGATGTCAAGCACATAGTCGCCGTTGGTGAGTTGGTCAATCGAAGTGACGGGCGCCGCTTCGTCATAATAGAGCACCTGTTGCTGCTCTTGTGCCTGAATGTTGCCGCCCAGCGCGAGCGCGGCGGTCAGCAGCAGGCTGCGAGAAAGTGTAGTTTTTCTCATAGTAATAATTATTTGATGTGTAACGTTTATGGTCAACAGTGTGTTTCGGTGCGTTTTTCCGGATGGGGAGGCGCAGGGAGGCGTTGTTGTGTGGGAGTGCGCATTCACCTTGGAGGTGTCTGGTTCCTTATAGGTAGATGTGCCAAAATTAGATAACAAGCGTGAAACAGGCGAATGGGGGGGGTAAAAAATGTTAATAAGCAAAAAGTTTTTCTATTGCCCCGCATTTTCGGGTGGATGCCCTGCCAGTTCTGGCGGGAGCAGTCCCCGTTTTTACGGGCAGGGGTGTCGTTTTTTCTGTCGCCGTAGGGGCCGTTCGTGATACCCGTTCGGGTTTCGGCAGAGGAAAGCGAGCGGTCGGGTTGCGCGTTGAGGGCGGTGTGCGTGTGGATTGGGGGCGGCGGCGTTCCAAGCGGCGGTGTTCCGGGCGACACAAGTGTCGCCCCTACGGTGCGTCTGCTGTATTGCGGCGGCTGAACGTTGTTTCGCGTCGGTTGTTTTGCGGCGTAGCTCGTAGGGGCGCCATTCATGACGCCCGGTGCCGGAACGGCACAATTGACCAGTCGCGTTGTGCGTCGGCGGCTGGGGCGGGTTGCGCGATGAGGTGGGGCGTGCGTGTGGATTGGGGCGGCGGTGTTCC
>UMEP01020199.1_pt1 | contig 18346 bp, 29 predicted proteins | sample 1964771 | NCBI WGS metagenome assembly UMEP01 (sample SAMEA4836022, study PRJEB28245) | human gut metagenome | biome: gut microbiome; material: fecal sample | place: Denmark | collected 2008 | reverse complement strand
GATTGACAGAATGATAAATTATTTATGGCTGGCGGTATTTATAACGATGATTATCGCCGTGGCGGAGAAAATGTCATGTCTAAATCTCTAATTACATTCATAGCGGTTGTCTTCTTAGCCGGTGCCGCGGTGGACGCGGATAACATCTGCAACAGGCTTTTTCCGGAAACTCGAATTGTCGAGTACCGCCGGGAGGTAAAACCCGGTGACACACTCTGGGATATATGCGGTGAGATCGCGACCGACAAAGAAGACCTGCGAAAACTGGTCTATCAAGCGAAAAAAGACAACAGGATAAAGGATGTAGGAAATCTGCAGCCGGGAATGTTGATTGTAGTCAGAGTTGAAGAGGCACGGAATGGATGACAGACAATTTACCGTAACACTAGCTAAAGAAGATTGGAACATAGTGCTGAAGATATTAGAAATATGTAAAGAAACATACCGGTATTTGTGGGGACACGAAATCGAATGCATTATCCGCGAAATAAAGTCAGATTTAGACAGTCAAGGTTTTTAAAAGTAAAGGAGGCGAGGAAATGACTGACGCAGAAAAGTTTAAACATATCAGCGAATATGTACGTCGCAGGTACATGCAAGAGTCGATTGCTTGGACAGATGCGGACGAAAAAGGCGAAGTGATGAGCGCAGCGAAAGCAAGCATACGTGAAGAAATTCTATTTGAAATTATTAACGAACTCAACAAAATTGAAAAAGCCGACTGATGTTCGCAGCATCAATCGGCAGGCGGAAAAATATGGGTAAATTTCCGCCTCTATTGTAACAAAAACAGGAGGATTACACAAATGGCAGAACTCATATTGAATGCCGATGCTTCACATGAGGATTGGCTCAAAGTAAGAAATACAGGATTAGGCGGGTCAGACTGCGGAAGCATTCTCGGACTCAATCCGTATAAATCAGCATTGACACTTTGGTCAGAAAAAACAGGAATGATGCAGCCGGAAGATCTCTCGAAAAATGAGAGGGTATGGTGGGGCAGCCACATGGAGCCGGTAATCGCACAAAGATTTGAGGAAATTACAGATAAAAAGGTACGCCGGAGAGGAACTCTTCGAGATAACGATTATCCGTATATGCTAGCGAATATTGACCGCTGGATAGTCGGAGAGAATGCCGGTCTTGAAATCAAAACGGCAGACTGGCGCATGGGCAAGCAGTGGGGCGATAAAGACGATCCGCAGGACATGACAGTACCAGACAGCTACTACTGCCAGTGCATGCATTACATGGCAGTTACGGGCGCGGATTACTGGTATATCGGAGCGCTTATCGGCGGAAACGATTTCCGGGTAAAGAAGATCATGCGTAACGAAGATGATATCAAGTACATCCGGGAGCAAGAAAAAGAATTTTGGAACCATGTCACAGAACAGACAATGCCTGCGGTAGACGGCAGTGATTCTACAGTTCACACACTTGTCGGGCTGTACAATACGCCAAACGGGAAAGAGATAGACCTGCCTGAAGAAGCATTGCTGATTTTTGAAAAATATGACTTGGCCAAAGCAAAAGAAAATGAGGCAAAAGAGGCTATACAGGCGGCAAAAAATGAATTAATGGCACTGCTTGGAGAAAACGAAGTCGGGCACCTCGGTGACAGAAAAGTCACATGGAAGGCAATCAAGCCGAGAGAATCTATTAGCTTATCACGCGTTAAAAAAGAAGACAGCGGCAGCTATGAGGCACTCAAAGCGATGGGATTTATCAAAGTCGGCGAAGCAGGCCGCATGATGAAGGTCTACTAATGAGCATTGAAGAGTTTACAGCCCTCAAGATAGGCGCAAAAGTCAGTATACAAAGGGGGCTAAAATCCCCGCCACTTAAGGGGACATTGGCGGATAAGGTGAACGAATCCGCTCTTATAAAAATAGGTCACACGCCGGCAGGAAAACCTATCCTGATATGGGCGCATTATATGAAATTAAAACAGGAGGAGTTTAGATGAGAATTAAGGAGATACTTTCACAGAACAGAAGAGATTTCAGAGCATTATTTATCTGTCCGTTTTGCGGGCATGAAGAGGAAAAACCGGGATACGATGACGCTAATTTTCATCAGAATGTGATCCCCAAAATGGAATGTAAAAAATGCGGGAAAACAGAGCAGGACGGGGCAAATTATCGTCCGTTAAGTACAAAATATCCGGAAGGTTTTCAAATTTAACAGGAGGATAAGAAATGAATGCAGCAAAAGGAATCGTAAAAACACAGCAGGAAAACAAAAAGCCATCTTTACAAGGGCTGATCCGGGCGATGGAACCGGAAATCAAGAAAGCCCTTCCATCTGTCATTACACCGGAACGGTTTACCCGAATGGTATTTACGGCGCTGTCGAGCAATAAAAAGCTGCAGGCATGCACACCGGAAAGTTTTCTCGGAGCAATGATGCAGGCTGCACAATTAGGTGTAGAGCCGAATACCCCCATCGGGCAGGCCTACCTGATTCCATACGGTAATCAGGTACAATTCCAGCTTGGATATAAAGGACTGATTGATCTTGCTTATAGAAGCGGTGAAATACAGAGCATACAGGCGCACGAAGTGCACGAAAACGATACATTTGAATACGAGCTTGGGTTGAACCCGAAGCTGAAACACGTACCAGCCATGAAAGACAGGGGACCGGTCATCTTATACTACGCTGTCATCAAACTGAAAAACGGCGGAGAAGGGTTCGAAGTTATGAGCCGGGAGGATGTAGATCAATTTGCGCGGGCGAAGTCTAAAACATATAAAAATGGACCATGGCAAACGGATTTTGACGAAATGGCAAAGAAGACCGTACTTAAGAAAGTTTTGAAATACGCACCTTTAAAATCTGATTTCGCAAAACAAGTCAAAGAAGATGAAACAATTAAAACCAGTATTTCGGAAAACATGACGGACTTGCCGGACGAAACGGTAACCATCGACGCGGAAGCACAAACGCCGCATGACGAAGAAATTCCGTTCGATCCGATACCGCCTGCGGTAGATAAAGAAACGGGGGAGGTGGTGACAGATGGAAGAATTTAAGAGAAATCCTCTTCCGAAGCTGGAGTGCGGGATGGCCTACTTGGCCCATCCCTACGCTCCCGTCGCTAAAAGCTCGAAAGTATTTGCGAAAGTATTTGCGGGAGAAATTAAGGAGGCTAATGTAGAGGAAACAGGAGACATCGCGTATGAAATCATGAAGAAATACCCCAACCTGACGATCATTTCGCCTCTCCATGCGTATTCGTTCTTGGAAGGAAAGGAGATGAAAGAGACGGAGATTCTCCGGTACGATTTTAGACTTCTCAACAACTGCACTCTTCTGATTTTGTCCGGATACTGGCGGCATAGCCGCGGATGCATGGCGGAATACGGTTACGCAAATGCGAAAGGAATCCGGATTTATGAGTATGTAGACGGGACTCTGTATCCGCTGGAATGAGTGACAGTTATGAGTGATAACAAGAAATATTATTATCTGCGGCTAAAAGAAAATTTCTTTGATAGCGAAGAAATGAAAATCATAGAGGGGATGCCGGATGGGTATTTGTACAGCAATATACTCTTGAAGTTGTATTTGCGCAGCCTGAAAACTGACGGGAGACTTATGCTCGGCGGTAAAATCCCTTACAGCCCAGAAATGATATCAAGTGTCACAGGTCATCCTGTCGGGATAGTTAAACAAGCAATATCGATATTCAAGGAGCTGGGATTAATTGAGATTCTCGATAATGGTGCAATCTATATAACTGATATTCAAAATTTTATCGGAAAAGGGAGCACCGAAGCCGACAGAATCAGGGAATACAGAAAAAAGATAGCCGACGAAGGAAAGGCTCTGATTGATAGCCCACAGGTTATCGATTGTACAAATGTACAGCAAAAGTACACCAGAGATAGAGATAGAGATAGAGATAGAGATAGAGATATAAATACATTGTCGGGCAAGCCCGACGGTGGACAGCAAAAAGCAACTGATGAAATTATTTTTTACTTGAACAAAAAGACAGGAAAACACTATAAGGTAAAAACGCCTAAAACGGTGAGACTGATTAGAGCAAGGCTCAAGGAAGGATTCACGGTCGAGGATTTCAAGGCGGTTATCGAAAAGAAATGCGATGACTGGCTGGGAAACGAAAAGATGGAACGGTATCTGCGACCGGAAACACTATTCGGCACAAAGTTTGAGGGATACTTGAATGAAACACCGAATAGTGAAAAGGATTACGACATCCCGGAGTTCGAAGACCTGATAGACAATTATGAAAGGAGGCGCTCGGGATATGGAAACAGTGAATGAAGCGATAAACAGAATCATCGCAAATTTGAAAAAAGATGAAACGGAAGAACCGCAATACACTTGCAATCGCTGTAAAGACCGCGGGTTCATAGCCGTAAAGGAAAACGGATCCACATTTGCTATGTTATGTCCGGACTGTACAGCAAAGGCTGATCAGAAAAGGTGGATGAAGCGAAGCGGTATCACCGAAAATGATTACAGGCGATACACGTTCGAGACATTTGCAACAGATACGGAAGAATCCCGCAGGATGAAAGAAATAGCCTTACGGTTTCTTGCAAACAAAGATGCAAGGGGAATGGGAGTATTCGGCAGACCTGGAACAGGGAAAACGCACTTGTGCATAGCGACCTGCCAAGCGCTGGGGAAAGAACATTATTACTGGCAGTATCGGAATGAAATTCAAAAGATAAAATCTGCCATGTACAAAGATTTGAATAGCTATCTTGATATGATCGAAACCCCAAAAACCAAGCCGTACCTCTATATCGATGATTTATTCAAGGGAGCGTTGGTCGGGAATGATATAGCGCAGCAAGACAAGCAAATTATGTTTGACATCATCAACGAGCGGTACGTAAGAAACCTCCCGACGATTATATCAAGTGAATACAGTCTAAACCAGATTACAAAATCGGACGAGGCAATCGGATCGCGGATATTCGAGATGCTGAACCCGTACATTATTAAAGTAACAGGTGTGAACAGGAGGCTGAAATATGGGAAATAATCGATTTATGGTTGTGTCAGAAGAAAAGGATATTATCGTAATGAATCCGTCGTATGTTGAGCAAAAAGGAAAAAATCTTATCATCTACATGCCCGGAACGTACAAACAGCTTGAGCTGGAATACGAAACGAAAGAAAATGCAAGAAATGCTTTTTTTAAAATAGCGAGCGCTTATGAATCAGGGAGAATAGACGTTTATATCTGAAAAGGAGAATGAAAAATGCTAAACATGAACAATTGCCAGATTTGCGGAAATCTTGTCCGCGATCCTGAAATCAAGAACACATCATCCGGGAAAACTGTAGCAACGATGACGGTAGCGGTTAATCGGTATTTTGTCAATCAGAACGGAGAGAAGCAGGAGTTTACGGATTATGTACGAGTAAAAGCATGGTCGCCGTGGGCAGAAGCTATCGGAAACCAGCTGCAGAAAGGGATGCCGGTGTTTGTCGAAGGGCGATACAGCAGTTACTCATACGGCAAGGACGGCGATAAAAAATACATGACGGAGATTGTCGCCGAGTTTGTCGCGAGCCCTTTGAATATCAAGAAGGCACAAGCAGCAGAAGCGGGAACAGGAACAGGCAATTTTGAGCAGTTCGGAACGGCGCAGAGTGAACTGCCGCCACAGATGGAAAATGATGATTTGCCGTTCTGAGGTGGTGGGATGGAATTTATCGTTGAAGGAGAGCCTCAAGGAAAAGCAAGGCCGCGGTTCAGCAGACGGAGCGGCACAGTTTATACACCAGCAAAAACAGCAAAGTATGAAAAACAGATCAAAGCTGCTTTTTTAGCAGCCGGCGGAGAAATGTTTCCGATAGATAGCTATGTTTCTGTGACGGTCAATGCTTATTTCTCAATTCCAAAATCCTACATGAAAGGAAAGCGGCTGGCGTGTAAACATAACATTAGCAGACCGGCAAAGAAGCCCGATATAGACAACATTTTGAAGGCAGTCTTAGACGCACTAAACGGAGTGGCTTATGAAGATGATAAGCAGGTCATTGAAGTGACGTGTCGGAAATGGTACTCACAGAGTGCAGGCTATTTAAAGATATGTGTAACAGAAATAAAAATTTGATTTTTACGGAGGTAGATAGATCTTGCCAAAAGGAAACAAGGAAGCAGAGATACAGTACCGTGTTGCTAACTTCTTTGGTATAAAACAAATAACCATACCTAATATTAGTTTTGCATGGGCAAGCTGTAAAATTCCAAAATATAACAAGAGAGGGGATTTAGAAAGGTTTGATTATCCATTTGAGGGGATCAGGCACGAAGCGGATTTAATCACAATAAACGGAAACGATTATATGAATGAAATCGAATGTAAATGTAGTTACAGCGATTTTTTAGCAGATTTCCGTAAAAAAGAAAATCACATAACTAAATACACAAGAAGCGTTTATTATGCGTTTGATGGAGAACTATATGCAGTCAAAAAAGATGAAATCCACAAAAAACTTAATGATAAATTCCCGGAGGCAGGAATAATTGTAGTCAATAAACATGTGTGTTCTATTGAAAAGAAGCCGAAATATTTCAAGGTGGATAAAATCCCGATTGAAGTAAAAATCGGGCTAATGAGAATCGGATGTCAGAAGTGGTGGAGGAGAAAATAAAACGCAGAGGTGAAATGAAGCATGAAAATTTTGGATGCCTGGTGGACGGTGTTTGTGAAAAATTCTTCACTAAAGACAGGAGAGAATTAACAAAATGGGAATGACGTTCATAGACTTCTTTGCCGGTATTGGCGGATTCCACAGCGGATTTGAAAAAGCAGGAATGAAATGTATCGGCTGGTGCGAGTTTGATAAATACGCACAAAAAAGTTATAGAGCAATTTATGATACGGAGGAACTGTGGTTTAAAGATGATGTACGAAAAGTGCGAGGATGGGAGTTACCAAGGGCTACTGTTTGGACATTCGGATTCCCATGCCAGGATGTCTCTATTGCGGGAAAACAAAAAGGCATTAAACGAGGAACAAGGAGCGGATTATTTTTTGAGATTATGCGGCTCCTTGATGAAGCAGAAGAGAATAAACCCCGATGGATTATCGCTGAAAACGTTAAAAATCTGCTTTCTATTGAGGGGGGGGTGGGGATTCTTCACAGTGCTGTCTGAAATGGCAGAAAGAGGGTACAGTGTTGGATGGAGAGTGTACAACTCAAAAGATTACGGAGTACCTCAAAACAGAGAGCGAGTGTATATTGCTGGATATCTTGGAAAAACAGGTGGACGATGGCTACTACCTAAAGCCAGAAAAAGTGAAAGAGTTATTAAGCAGGTTATAGGCGGGGTGCAAGGAGAAAGAGTGTATGATTTGAGTTTATCTTGTACATTATCTTCACAAGGTGGCGGTAGTGGTGCAAAAACAGGATTGTATATAGTGGGTAAAATCCCGGAGTATGGCCAGAGGGGAGTTGTATACGCAGACAGTGGGAACGTTGGAAGTTTGACAGCCACGGATTATAAAAGCCCGCCAAAGGTCATGAGAAAGAAGTTTACTGGATTGCCAAATGCGGCCGAAAAAAGCGGAGTGTGTGCGGTACTCACCCCAGACAGAATTAACAAAAGGCAGAACGGGCGTCGAATAAAAGAAGACGGAGAACCGGCATTTACCATTACCGCAGAAGACAGGCACGGCATTATGCTGAATGATGGGAATATGTGCTATATTCGGAAACTAACACCGAGGGAGTGCTGGAGACTGCAAGGTTTTACAGATGAACAATTTGATAAAGCACAGGCGGTAAACAGCAATTCACAGTTGTATAAGCAGGCGGGTAATGCGGTTACAGTGAATGTGACTTATGAGATAGGGAACCATATCATGAGTTTTGAGTAAGGAGAGTAGATTGAAATGAATAAAATTGGCGCAGTAGATGGGGAATTGTATTTTTATATCCATCGTGATGGAAGAATAAGCAAAGCGAGATTTTTTAGAGATCTGACGTTTGATTGCCTCAACCGATGTACCGGAAACTGTTTCAGAACAGAAAAAGAAGCAGAAGCAAATAGAAAGAGAATTATGAAAATGCTGAGAGGAGAAGATGATGAATAACGGAATGCGACCGGGCATTTTTCATAATCCGGATCCGACGTATGAAAAAACGGCAGTTAAATTGCATTTTGAATCAAAACGGGTACGTAATGATATCGAAGCGTTTTTTGAAGAGATTCGACGCTGTAGAAAGCATATCGATTCGCTCAATCAATACCGCCAGCAATACGAGATGGATCTGTTCTCACTTAAGGGTTGTCGATACGATAAGGAGCCGGTCGACGGCGGAACGTCTTCTGATTTATCGGATATCGTCATCGCTTTTGAACAGAAGATGGCACAAGCAGAAGAACTGCGGATAAAAGAGCTCAACAGATACGGTGACATGATCGCAAGAGGGTTCCGGCTGCTCTCTTTATTGTCAGATCCAGAGCAGAAGTCTATCATGATTGATAGATATTTTATGAATATTTTGTGGGAAAAAATTGCACTGGATCATAATTTTGACAGAAGCACGTGCATGCGGATGAGAGACAAAGCGATTCAAGAAATTTCTCAAAAAATGAAAGTTGCGACTAAATGCGACTTTTAAATGTGGTATTATGATAGTGTAAGAGTGACAGAAAGATTCATTCTTTCTTCCCTAATAATTTCATAACACGAAAAAACGCCAATCTTGATGAGGACTAAGGCGTTTTTTCGTGCATTTTTTGTGGAGAGGCTTATGAAAAAAGAGATACAAGTTCATTGTGCTTACACGGAGATGATGGCGATTGATTCGGTGGTTCCGAATCCGAGGAATCCGAATACGCACAGCGATTCTCAGGTTGACCTGCTGGCAAAAATTATAAAGGCACAAGGCTGGCGCACTCCGATTACGGTCAGCAAGCGCTCCGGTTTTGTTGTACGTGGCCACGGCAGACTGCTTGCTGCACAGAGGCTTGGGTTGGATGTTGTACCAGTCGATCTGCAGGACTACAAGGACGAGGCTGCGGAGTGGGCCGATTTGATTGCCGACAATCGTATAGCGGAGTTGGCTGAAATCGATAATAGAGTGTTGGCCGGGCTGCTGTCTGAGATTGATGGCGACATGAAAGAATTAACCGGCTACACGCAGGAAGAAATAGATCGGCTACTGACGGAGAATGATGACCGTGAAATCGATGATGACGATTTCGACCCGGAAGAGGCCGCAGAAGAAGCAGCTAAGGCTACTATGACTAAGCCGGGCGATGTTTGGAAATTTGGGGGGCACCGTCTTATGTGTGGTGATTCCACTAGTCTTTCTGACATGGCACATCTTTTAGATGGCGAACTGGCCGATATGATTTTTACTGATCCGCCGTATAATATCGCTTATGAAGGGAAGACCAAAGACAAGCTAACTATCATGAATGATAAGATGTCGGACGATGATTTTGCGGATTTTCTTTCGGCGGCTTTTGCTGCGATGTATGAACATGTTAAGGTTGGTGCGCCGGCTTACGTTTGTCATGCGGATGCGCTGGGGCATATATTCCGCGCGGCATTTGCAGGCTCCGGATTTTTATTAAAACAAGTCATCATTTGGGTAAAAAATACATTTGTCCTTGGCCGGCAGGATTATCAATGGAGGCACGAACCGATTTTGTATGGTTGGAAGCCGGGAGACGGACACGAGTGGTACGGAGGACGCAAGCAATCGACCGTACTCGATGATCAGCTGCCGCTTGAGATTGAGAAAGAGGCTGATGGGTATATAGTCCATCTGCAGACTGATACACAGCATGTTATTCTGCGGGTACCCCGATTTGAGATACTGCATAATGACGCGACGGCTCTCGATACTGTTTGGCGGATTAATAAACCGGTACGAAATGGAGAGCACCCGACAATGAAGCCGATTGCACTGTGTGCCCGAGGAATTATGAATTCGAGCAAAGCCGGGGATCTTGTGCTTGAGCCGTTCGGCGGTTCCGGCTCAACTCTTATTGCGTGTGAGCAGATAGGGCGAAGATGTGCTGCGATGGAGCTGGACCCGGTTTATTGTGATGTGATTGTTCGGCGTTATGTTGAATTTACAAAGGACGAAAATATTACGGTAAACCGTGGCGGAAAAGTTATAAAATATAGCGATTTGATGCCGGGAGAGTAATTACAAAAATCTATTTGTAAACGTCATAAAAACCTACGTTTGCAAAACAACTTTGAATTGTGAGGTGGTGATTATGTGACAAAGCGGGACGAGGCTTATGAGGATTACTTAGCGGGGATTGAATACAAGGATATTGCGAAAAAGTACGGCGTTAAGCCTGCAACGGTCATGAGCTGGGCGCGAAGATACTGGAACAAAAAAGCAGCCGCCGCCGGTAAGGTCTTAAAGCCGAAGGCAAAGGGGCACGGTAAAAACAAAGGCGGTGCTCCATACGGCAACCGTAATGCTGTAAAACATGGTATTTTTGCAAAGTATCTTCCGGCGGAAACGCTTGAGCTCGTTATGGAACTGGACAAAGCGTCACCGCTTGATATTTTGTTTGCCAATATCAAGTTAAAATTTGCGGCAATTCTTCGGGCACAGCGGTTGCTTTATGTTGCAGACGCTAACGATCACACGCAATTGGCAAAGACGGAGACCAAAGTGGTAATGGATCCGACCTTTGGACAACGCAGAGAAATTGTAAAATCCGTGGAACAAATCACGGCATTGCAAAAAGAGACCGCGTTTTTAAATGCACAGTCAAGGGCGATGGGAACTCTTACAACGATGATCCGTCAATATGAGGAGATGTGCAGTGTGCTCGGAAAAGAGGAGCAGCTGGCTCGGATTAGCAAATTAAAAACCGAGGTGGCTGTTATGAATAGCCGCGAGCAGCTTATAAAAGATTCTGCGGAAGGGGTGCAGATTGTCGATGATATCGGTCAAACTTAGCGACAAAATAGCGTCGTCCTTTTTTTCTGTCCATAACGACGTTAAGCGGCATGGGCACACGCATTATGTACTGGCGGGCGGTCGCGGAAGCACGAAATCTTCTTATGTGTCGCTCGAAATCCCACTGCTTATTATGCAAAATCCTGAATGCCACGCAGTTATTTTGCGAAAAGTGGGTAACACGCTTAGGAATTCCGTATATACGCAGATGGAATGGGCATTAGATGCTTTGCGCATAGCGGATAAATGGAAAATGACGATTAGTCCAATGGAGATGATAAGGAAAGCGACAGGGCAGAAGATTTTATTTTTTGGCGTCGATGATAAGGCAAAAATCAAGTCTATCAAGCTGCCTTTTGGTTATGTCGGAGTGGTTTGGTACGAAGAACTTGACCAGTTCGCGGGGATGGAAGAAATTCGCAATTTGAATCAATCTCTCATGCGCGGCGGATCTAAATTCTGGTGCTTCTTTTCTTACAATCCGCCGAAATCGGCGAACAACTGGGTTAATGAGGAAATGCTGCTTGATGAACAAGATAGACTTGTCCATCGTTCGGACTACTTAAGTGTCAATCCCGATTGGTTAGGACCGCAGTTCATTTATGAGGCGGACAAACTCAAAGCGAAAAATGAAACGGCTTACAAGCATGAGTATCTCGGTGAAATTACTGGTACCGGCGGAGCTGTTTTTGAGAACGTTATAGAGAAGCGGATTTCTGATGAAGAAATAAGGCAATTTGACCGCAGGCGCTACGGTTTGGATTTTGGCTTCGCAGTGGATCCTCTGGCTTTTGTGTCTATGCACTACGATGCGAAAAGGGAAATTTTATATATATTCGATGAAATCTATCAACCGAAACTGACAAACCGAATGGCCGCCGGAAAGATAAAAAAGAAAATCACCGAATCAGCATTAATCCGTGCGGATAGCGCAGATCCGAAGTCGATTAAAGAGCTTAATGAATTAAGCTTAAGAGTGATTGCTGCAAAGAAAGGTCCTGACAGCGTTGACTTCGGTATGAGGTGGCTGCAGGGGCTGTCTACTATCGTGATTGATAAAAAACGGTGTCCAAACACGTACAAAGAATTTGTGACGTACGAATACGAAACAACGCGCGACGGACAGTATATATCTGCTTATCCGGATAAAAACAATCACGCGATAGATGCCGTCCGGTACGGCTGTGAAGACCTAATGCCGGCACGGTTTAAAGTGAAAGCGGTAAGAAGTAATTTATATTGAGGTGACAAATGGATAAATACAGTTTGCTGACAGATGCATATTTTGGTACTGGGCTCTTCGAAAACGGTGCCGGACTCAGGCAACATCCGCGGGAAGACCCGGCAAACTATAGAGATAGGCAGGGGCTGGCGTACTATCTTAACTATACAGGACCAATTGTCAATGCTGCAGTAGATCCGATTTTCAAGAACGATATCAAGCGTGATTATAACGGTTCCACATTGTTTCAGGCATTTCTTGATGACTGCGACAGAACCGGCACGGATTATCAGGATTTTTGTAAATCGGCGGCGTTGCAAGCAAAATTATATGGCGTCGCATATATTGTTGTTGATAACAGTGACGAGCTGGCTGAACGAAGAAGTGACGCTGTCGCAGGACGCAAGCTGCCGTTTCTAAAAATCGTCACGCCGTCGCAGATTAAAAACTGGGCAATCGACCGATACGGCCGTTTAACGATGTTTCAATACACAGAAACATCGCAAGTGGGGGCAAACGCGAAAAGTACGGAGACGTATACTTGGACACAGAACTCATGGGCAATCGGGAATGGCGACGGCAAAACGACAGGAAATCACAATATAGGTTGTGTTCCGGTTGTGCAGTGGCTTGCAAGAAACACGGACAGAAAAATTATTAAACCGCCGTCGGAATATCTTTCGGTAGCACAGGCAAATTATTTTCTTTATCAGCTTTGCAGCTGGCATACTCAACTCTTGAGAGATCAGGCTTTCGGTATTCTGACAATGCCCGATGACGGCACCGGCGAAGTAACGGTCGGCACGAATAACGCGCTTATCTATCCGGCTGACGCGTCGCATACGCCTGATTTCATAGCGCCGCCCGCCGCACCCGCCGAAATGCTGACAGAACAGATGGACAGGATCATTAAAGAAATGTTCCGTATGTCCGGGCTGGATTCGGTTATCGGTGTACAAAGTGACAAGAGTAAATCGGGCGTAGCTAAGCAATGGGATTTTGAGAAAACAAATAAGCGGCTGGCAGATTTTGCGGTACGCTGCGAGGATGCCGACGAAGCCATCGTTAAATTATTTGAGATGTGGTCTGGGGAAACGGTCGATTATAACTGCGAATACCCGCGTGACTTTAAAATTAATGATGTTGTTGATTCACTGTCTAATGCGGCAGCAGCGCTTGAGTTGGGCTTTGACAGTCCGACGTACAAGCTGGAAGTTCTGAAAAAAGTGCTGGAAGCGTACATGCCGAATTTGCCGCCGGAAACTTATGACAAAATGATTGAAGAAGTCGCGACCGCTATCGAAGAGAGCAAACAGAACAGCGCATTTGAAGACGGTGATGTAGATGATCCTGACGGAAACGGACAAGACGATTAAAGCTTTCGAAGAAGAAATAAAACGGCTTTTGAAAGCGGGGAAAACGTCGAAACAAGCCGTTGATGAAGCATATAAAAAGTATCCTGTCATGAAAATCATGCAGGGTGAGATAGAACCGCAGCTAATTGGTGAAATGAAAAGAGGCGGCGCGGTCGGAGTTGCTAAACCGCTATTAAAAAAGGCGTCTACTGCGGTATGGGCAGCTGACGGATTGACATTGTCAAAAAGAACAACGCAAGGTGCAAAGGAAGTTACAAAACAAGCCGCCGCGGTTATCGCCGAAGCGGTGAAAAAGGGGCAGACTGTGCAGAAAGCGGCGCTGGCTCTTTTTGATGGGTACGGCTACGGACACACACTGCCGGAACAAGATATTCCTAATTTTTTAAAGCAGCTGACACAGATTGCGAAAGCAAAAGAGTACGGCGGCGCAGAGTTTCATAAAACGCTGCGGGCGGTAGAACGCAATTTGAAAAAGCTGAATGTACAGGGATTGAAAGCCGCGTACACACAAGTAAAGAATGCTGTACTGTCAGGAAATGAAAAACGCATTGAAAAAGCAGTCTATACAGCGACACAGGAGCGCACGCGGTACTTTGCGCGACGTATCGCACGTACCGAGATGGCAAGAGCATATAACGATGGTTTTATAGCAAAATGGGCAAGTGATGAAGACTGTATAGCGTTCAAATGGAAGATGTCCACGGCGCATCCGTTTTGCGACATCTGCGACATGTATGCCGAAGCCGACTTATACGGTATGGGGCCTGGGATATTTCCGAAAGATAAAGTGCCGACGCTTCCTGTTCATCCGAATTGTATGTGTCATCTTCGCCCTGTGATGGCGGGATCTAAACTGCTAAAAAGCGAAACGCCGCGCGCAAGAATAGAAGATGGCGGCAGAGAATGGTTGAATAAACAGACACTGCCGAACCGTCAAAGAATACTCGGTGTATACGGTGAAAAAGATGTCAAAGCCGGGCGGAGCTGGACAGAAAAAGCACGCGGATACAGAGGCGAAAAGATGAAAAGCAGGATACCGCTGCTTCAAGTAATTGAATTAGATTCGATTACTGTCAATGGAAACGTGTATAAAATTGATGGAAAGCACATTGTGCTGGATCATACTGAATACGAACAAAAAATCGCGCATATTTTGGCGAAAGAACTAAAAGCTACCGTTGGGTTAGTACCGAGGGTTAACTTTCCGCAAGGAGTTAAAACTCCCGATTACATTATCCGTAACAAGTGGTATGATTTGAAAACGCCGGAAGGTGCAGGAAAGAATACCGTTTTTGATTTGATTAAGAAAAGCAAAGGTCAAGCCGAGAACTTCATAATTTGTGCAGATAGAACCCGATTATCCGAAACAGATATCAATGCACAGATAGAAAGAGTGTTTAAATCCGAAAGGACGGATTTTGTGAAATCTATCACGCTGATAAAAAATATGAAGATATTAAAGAAATACGAAAAATAAAAAGCCATCCGGCAACCTTGATATAAAATATCTTTAAATGGGCTACCGAATAGCTTTTTATTTGATTTTATTATAGCACATTTTGGCAAGTTTGGCTAAAAAGCACTCATAACGAGTGCTTTTATATTGCCTTTTCGCGGGACAGGGGCCCGTCCGCAGGCGTTAAAGAACGGTCTTTTTTGTTGGGACAGGAGCCCATTATTACAGTACACAGGAGGTACTTATTATGACATTGGCAGAATTGTATGAAGCGTTAGGTAAGTTAGAAAACGGGTCGGAAATGATATCAGCCGTAAAAACGGAGATCTCACGACTGAACGGAGAATCCGCAAAGTTCCGCACTTCTAAAAACGAAGCTGACGCGAAGATTACCGAACTTACCGCAAAGGTAGAAGAGCTCACGGCAAAAGGTACAGGAGACCAAACCGCCGCCGATAAAATGCAGAAACAGTTGGATGAACTCAACAAAAAGTACGAAGCGGCTGAAAACGCACGAAAAGAAGAGCAGGCTAAACGTGTGCAGGCTGACATTATGCAGCAGACCGTGGCCGCTCTTACAAAAGGCAACGCGGCTAATCCTGCTGAAATCGCAAAAATCTTGGTCGGTTCTATTAAAGCGGATGAAGATGGTACTTACAAATTCTCAAATGCCAAAAACGAACAGGTCTCTATCGAAGACGGTGCCGCAGGCTGGCTGAAAGATAATGCGTGGGCGGTAAAAGACACGCAGAATCCGGGAAGCGGCGGAGGCAACGGCGGAAACGGGAGACAATCACAGCCGCAGGGACTACGTGCGGCAGTTGCGGCAGCATTAAACAAGTAATTTTTTAAAGAAAAGAGAGGTAAAAACACATGCCGGTAACATTAGCAGAGGCAAAACTCAACGTACTGGATGATCTTCAGGCAATGACCATTGATGAGTACGCAAAATCAAATTTTATTTGGAATCATATTATTTTTGATGACGTAGTAGCCCCCGTAGGCGGCGGAGCTACGCTGACTTACGCATATAACCGCGTGAAAACACAGCCCCAAGCAGACTTCCGAGCCGTTAACGAAGAGTACACTGCACAGGAAGCCGAAAAAGAACAGAAATCCGTCAATCTGGCGATTTTCGGTGGTTCCTACAAAGTAGACCGCGTCATCGCGAAGATGGGGGGTGTCGAGAATGAGGTAACTTTCCAGATGCAGCAGAAAATCAAAGCGGCATCCGCGCTTTGGAATGATACTGTTATTAACGGCGATACGGGGACAAACAACAAGACTTTCGACGGACTGGAAAAAGCGTTGGCCGGGTCTTCTACGGAATACAAACCTGCAGCGCCAATTGATTTGTCTTCCGGGTCTGCTATTGACAGCAATTATAGGACATTCCTCGACACTCTCGATGAATGCTTAGGACTAATGGATGGCGAGCCGTCCGCGCTTCTCATGAATGCGGCACTCTTCACGAAATTTAAAGCCGTCGCTCGTCGTGCGGTAGTGTATACCGAAACGAAAGATGACTTCGGCCGTCCTGTTCTCACGTATAATGGTATTCCGATTGTCAATCTTGGCGCAAAATCCGGGTCTAATGATCCCGTTGTGCCGATTGATACCGCAAAAAGCACGACTTCTTTATACGCTGTGCGCTTTGGTATTGATGGTTTCCATGCTGTTTCGATGGCGGGCGTAGCACCGGTACAGTCTTGGTTGCCTGATTTCAAAACACCCGGGGCTGTAAAGTCGGGCGAAGTGGAAATGGTTGCTGCTGTTGCACTGAAAGCAACGAAGGCGGCTGCAGTTCTTAGAAATATCAAAGTTAAATAAGGAGGTACAAAATGGCACAGATTATAGCACTGAATAAGGATTATAACGGTGAAAGCGCTTCTGTGACATTCGTTAAAGGCGTCGGAGAAACTTCTGACGCCTATTTAATTGAGTGGTTCAAGGAGCATGGATATACCGTAATTGAAGATGAAGCTGCAGAAGTACCGCCGGAAGCTCCTAAAACTCCTGAAACCGAAGCAGAGGCAGCGGATGCAGCTGAACAGGTCGAATCTGAACCAGAGGCCGGTGAACTGGTCGAAGAGTCACCGGAGAAGCCGGAGAAGCCGAAAAGGACGCGTTCCTCAAGAGCCAAAGCTGCTGATGAGGAATGAGTACCGCGGATATCTTCAAGAAGCGGCTAAGGCAGGCGGTTAAAGAGAGCACTTTGACTGTGGCGGAGTACGCGCAGGATAATCACAGGTTTAAATCAAGAACTGGACAGCTCGAAAGAGCGGTTAATACAAGAATGTTAAATGATTTATCCGGTGAGGTGTTTATCGATAACGGCATAGCCGCTTATGCAGGATTTGTACATAACGGTAGTGCTCCGCACCGAATCGTGCCGAATGGAAAAAAGGCACTGCGGTGGGTGAAGAACGGCGCTTTTCAATTTGCCCGGTCAGTAAATCATCCGGGATATAAAGGTGATCCGTTCTTATACACCGCAGCGGACGATAAAAAAAGAGAGGTACTGGCTACTTTTGACCGTTATGCCGAACTGGCAAAAGAAGATATCGCGACGGAATTGGTAAAGAGGTGACACATGGCTGAATTTGTAAAAGAATCCGACATTGCCGATGAGGTTTTGCGCGGGCGCGTGACTGCAGAACAGATCGCAGGGGCGAACGAACACATGAACCGCTTAGCTGCCGTTTACGGTGTTGTGAATGCTGTAGCACGTCCTTTGACAAAAAGGCTCGCTGTGTTAATTGCTTGCCGTGATTGTTGCCTTGCTCTTGTTGGCACGGATCCTACTGTAGCGATAGACGGAAATCGGCAAGATGACGTTTATGAGCGAAAATATAAGCTATATCGGCAACAGGCGGAAGATATCACAAAGCTATTAACGCGGGCAGATTTTATGAAAGAAACGGATACCGATGAGGAAGGAGAGCGGGGGGCATGGACACGTACAGTGAAAATCAGTCGAGCTTGAGAGAAATAACAAAAGCACTGAAAGATTATCTGAAAAAAACATTTCCGAATATCGATTGGTCTTTTGAATTGAACGGGCCCGTCACTCCCATCAAACCATCGGGAACGGTTACCGCTGATGAGGTTAGCTTTGAAAGTCCGACAAAAGGCGGTGAGTATGCTGCCATAGAATACAGTATCTATCTTATTGTTCCGGATTCCAAAACGGTAAAGGTTGATGAGCTGTCTATGCGAGTGCGTGAATCGTTGTTAGATAATTTTGATCTTAATGGTACGGTGCAGAATAGCACTGTCAAAAAGATTGTTTTTGGAACGGCACCTGGCGTGAGAGGCAATGCCGGGGCCGCGATTTTGAAATATGAAGTA
>UMEP01029584.1_pt1 | contig 18574 bp, 18 predicted proteins | sample 1964771 | NCBI WGS metagenome assembly UMEP01 (sample SAMEA4836022, study PRJEB28245) | human gut metagenome | biome: gut microbiome; material: fecal sample | place: Denmark | collected 2008 | reverse complement strand
GGGGACGAAATAATTGCACTTCTATCTTGAAAGTTCAGATTAACGGCATTGGGATATAGCGAGAACGAATATTATCAACAATATTGTGGACATGGGGCGTATTATATATTGCAATGCCTAGGTTCAGCTTTACGCAGACCAATTGTGTTCTGATCAAGTAACGCATTTTTAATGGTTTGATGAAAAGGGGCTAAAAAACAACTTGCATAGAATAAAACAGCAAGACATTATGCCTGAAACGAATTCTCTTAGAGATAGAGACAAGCAGATAATGGATAATAATAAGTTGTTATGATTTGTCCTGCCGCACTAAAATATTAAAGAGCAGATTGAGGTTACACTTGCAGAGTATGTTTCTTACCCACTAGATTGTTAGGAGTTTTAATAATTATTTAAAGGTATAATAAGCGACAACAATACTGATATAGGTTTGTATTTCACAAATGTAATCAGAATAGATAATGGCAGTTAATCAACTAAAGGCAGGAGCATTCTTGTCTTACATATCCATCGCCTTACACAATATTATAGGTATATTATACACACCTTTCATGCTACGCATGTTGGGGCAGTCAGAGTATGGACTGTATTCGTTAGTTGAATCTGTGGTGGCATACCTAACTATCTTGGATCTTGGTTTTGGCAATGCAATAATACGTTATGCAGCTAAATTCAGGGCTGAAAATAAGATTCAAGAACAGTGGGAAATGTTTGGTATGTTTTTCATGCTCTATGTTGTAATCGGAATAATTTCATTTATTGCTGGATTAATCTTGTATTTCAATACGGATAGTATGTTCTCCAATACTATGAACGATGAAGAATTATACAAGATTAATGTCATGATGTTGCTGATGGTATTCAATATAGCGTTTACTTTCCCAATGAGCATTTGGGGCGCAATTATCACAGCATACGAGAATTTTGTGTTTCAAAAATTGGTCGGCATAGTTCGTATCATTCTGAATCCGATTGTGATGATAGCTTTACTAATGATGGGGTACAAAGCAATTGCGATGGTTGTTGCTACCACTATTTTCAATGTCGTAACGCTCTTCATTAATTATTTGTACTGCAAGAATACGCTGCATATAAAAGTGCGGTTTGGACACTTCAAATGGGGTTTCTTCAAAGAAGTGTTGATTTATTCCTTTTGGATATTCCTTAATAGCATAATGGATCGTATTTATTGGAGTACTGGACAATTTGTACTTGGTTTGTTCAAAGGAGCGGCCGTTGTTGCTGTTTATGCTGTAGCAATAAGGCTGCAAGGTATCTATGTGGGATTTTCTACAGCCATCTCTGGTGTATTCTTGCCAAAGGTAACAGGTATGATTGCCAAAGGCAATAGCGAGAAAGAAATATCTAATCTTTTTGTTCGGGCTGGACGCATTCAATACATAATTATGGCGTTTATTTTGACAGGGTTCATAATCTTTGGCGAACAATTCATTTGCATTTGGGCCGGTCAAGAATATGCAGAATCTTATTGGATTGCACTCTGCTTTTTCGTTCCACTGACAGTCCCATTGATACAAAATCTCGGTATAACCATTTTACAAGCCCGCAATCAGATGAAATTTCGTGCCACATTATATGTTATTATTGCATCGGCAAGTCTGTGCATTTCAATACCCCTTGCAAAACAACATGGTGGGATTGGATGTGCAGCGGGTACATCTATTGCTTTGATTGCTGGACAAATCATCATAATGAATATATATTATCAAAAGGTGATTCACATTGAAATTGATCGTTTTTGGAAAGAAATAGGTAAGATGTCTGTCAGCCCGATATTGATAGGATTGTTATTTTGTTATGCCCTTTATAAAATCGAAATCGATACAGTTGCAAAATTGATATTAGGGATTGCATCATTCTGTGTGGTGTATTGGCCTATTTTCTGGAGGTTCGGCATGAACCAATATGAGCGAGATTTATTCTCAAAGCCTCTCCATGAGTTAGCTCGTCGTTTTGTTTCAAGAAATGATAGAAGTCAAGAATAAACAGGATTGTTGTGGATGCTGGGGCTGTGTGCAACGCTGCCCAAAACAGTGTATTTCAATGCGAGAAGATGAGGAGGGATTCCTCTATCCCATAGTTGATATAACGCTATGCGTCAATTGTGGGCTGTGCGAGAAAGTTTGTCCTGTAATCCATCAAGCCAATCCGCGTGAGCCGTTGAGTGTCATTGCAGCCCGTAATAATGATGAGACAATTCGTTGTCAATCTTCTTCCGGAGGTATATTCACCTTGCTTGCTGGAAAAATCATAAGAGAGGGAGGTGTTTTTTTGGTGCACGATTTAATGCTCATTGGGAGGTAATTCATAATTACGCAGACTCCATTGAGGGAATAGGAGCTTTTCGTGGTTCGAAATACGTACAAAGCAGCACAGGGGTTTGTTTAAAAACGGAACAATTACTCAGGTAGGGTGGAGAGTACTGTACAGCGGCACTCCGCGCCAAATTGCTGGATTGCGTAATTTTTTTTTCAACGAGAATATGACAATCTCATAACCATCGATGTGATATGTCATGGTGTTCCAAGTCCTGACGTATGGCAGAAATATTTGAAAGAAGAAACCGCATGCCTGTTTCGCAGAAGAAAAATATTTTGGCCATTTGGCAACAATGAAATTCGCATCGTTGGTATATCGTTTAGGGACAAAATTATTACAGGTTGGAAACAATATAGTTTTGCACTTACATTCTCTGACAAACGTGGGGAAGATTTTTGCTATCGCAAGACACATGAAGAAATATTTTTATGAGAGGTTTTGTAAGTGATTTGTATCTGCAGCCAGCGTGCTACAATTGTCCAGCAAAGGAGTTGAAAAGTGGCAGCGACATAACTATTGGTGATTTTTTTTGGGGGGGGTGAGCATATAATGCCTCACCTTGATGATAACCGGGGATTATGCTGCTTGATGGTAAATACTGAACGTGGTCTAAAATTTGTCAACAGCATTAACGCTGTGAAGCACAATGCTAACTACAAGATGTAGTTCGCTATAATCCTTCGTTACAGCGTTCTGCAAAAATGTCAGCGAAACATGTTGAGTTCTTTGCAAGGTTACCAAAAGAAGGGGATGTTGCACACCACCAAACAACTCACACGCGAGCCATTCATACTGTCTTGCAGGAACACTATTCACTGAACACTCAAAAACTGAAATTACGATGAAAGTTGGTGTAATTACATTCTGCAATTCTAAGGACAATTATGGGCAGATGTTACAGATTTATGCTATGCAATGTTTCCTTAGAAAAATGGGGCATGAATGTTTCTTAATTAGGTACAATGATTCCCCGAAAGTGACAGCTTCATTCAAGTGGAGCCAGATAATGACATATTTGTGCAAATTTCCGCAGTATGTCATTTGGTATATTCAGCAAAAGAAAGAAAACTGTCGGCAAAAAGCTTATGCGACTTCTGCCAAATCGAGTAATGCAGTAAGAAGATTTGATGATTTCCTAAACGATAACGTCGAGATGACACCTCAGATTTATGATGAGAAGAGCATTATAGCCAATCCGCCGCAGGCTGATGCTTATGTATGTGGCAGCGACCAAATATGGTGTGGCGATTGGGCATATTATTTGAATTTTGCGCCAGAGAATACAATTAAAATCGCATACGCACCTTCGATGGGGGGTATTACCAATTTCTCGCCCGAATACGAAGCGGAGATGAAGCGGTTGATACACCGGTTAGACTTTGTGGGAATGCGAGAGAAGTCGGGAGTGGAAGTTTGCAAGCGACTTGGCAGAACCGATGCGGTCAAGGTGGTTGACCCCACATTGCTCTTGGATACAGATGATTATGATAAAATAAGGATTCCAGTAACTACCCGAAAACCCTATCTGTTTTTATACTTACTTGGTAATCCAATCGGTTACAAGACGAAATACTTCTATGACTATGCTAACTCCAAAGGACTAGATGTCGTGTATGTGGCAAGCCAAGGAAGAATCGATGAATATGACAAGTTTCCCGCTCAGGTCGGCGAGTGGATTGACCTGCTATCCAATGCTGAAATGGTAATAACAAACTCTTTCCATTGCACTGTGTTTTCATTGATATACCATCGCAGGGTGGTAACAGTGCCACTTGTGGGAGGATATGAGCGAATGAACACCCGAATAAATGAATTACTTGAGAATGCAGAACTTGAACGATTAATATTAAATGATGATATAAATCGATATCAACCCGAGGATTGGGATTTTAGCAGGTTTGACATATACAAAGACTCTGAATTGAAACGTTCCGCAGATTATTTCAAAGGGGTGTTATTGACAAAATTAATATGAAAATTGCAGAATTAAAACCCCTTTTATTATCCGACTGGGAAAGATATACTCGATTAGGAGAATACGGCGTGTGTAGGGGGGGGGGTATAAACAGATGATTATCAACGCCTTATTTTGCAAAAATCATTCAGCGGCATTCCTGTTTTGGTGGAGAATTGCATCTGCATTTCGGCGGAGAACACTATTGGGATTTGTGGCACATTTCATAACCAATAGAATTGGCAGGAAATATGGCATACAAATTCCAATCGGCACTAAAATAGGCAGAGCGTTCTACATTGGTCACGGAATAGGGATTGTAATTAATGGCAATACCATAATCGGGGACTATTGCTCCATAAGCCAATTCCTAACCATCGGCAGCAACAAAGAGACTCCTGCCCGAATAGGCAACAACGTGTATATTGGACCTAACGTGTGTCTTGTCGAAAATATAGTAATTGGTGACAATGCCAAGATTGGTGCAAGAGCGGTTGTTGTCAAGGATGTTCCAGCAAATGCAACAGCAGTAGGTAACCCCGCAAGAATCATTATCAAACAGAAAAGACAATAATATGCCTAAGATTACTGTTTTCACACCGTCGTATAACCGGGCTTACATATTGCCGCAGCTTTACAACAGCCTTGCTGGACAGACATCTGGCGACTTTGAGTGGGTGGTTGTCGATGATGGCTCATCGGACAACACCTCTGAACTGCTGTTGCACTGGGAAAAGAGTGCCAGCTTCACAATTAAATGGCAAACGCAACCCAACCAAGGGAAGCATATTGCCATTAACACCGGAATCTTGATGGCTTCGGGCGAATTGTTCTTCATAGTTGACAGCGACGATTATCTCACCAATGATGCCATTGAGAAAGTAATAAGGTTTTGGGATAGCGAGAAGCGGGGAAATGACATCAGCGGCATAATAGGGTATCGCTCTTTTGCCTCCAGCAAATTGGTGGGCACTCCCTTACCGCCCGACATCAAGCGATGCAAACTGCGAGAAACTGGCATGAAATATCGGTCTATGGGAGACAAGGTGGTGATATATCGCACCTCAATACTTCGCAGATTCCCCTTCCCAAAGTTTGGGAATGAACGTTTCTTGGGAGAGAGCTATGTCTTTAACCAGATTGATGACGAGTATGATATGGTTGTAATGAACGACCGTGTGTATATGTTTCAGTATCAAAACGACGGTTTAAGCCAAGATTTTAGGAAACTATACCGCAACAATCCTATGGGATTTCTTGCATCTACAGTTCAGAACCTGAAATATGCCGACACGGCAAAATCAAGGGTCAAGCTGCAAGCCCACATTCAGTGCCTAGCGATGCGCACAAGTAGCTTTCGGGCATGGCTGCGTAGCTTTTTCAGTCCGACAGGCATACTGGCTGTGTTGCCTTCGATTTACCTGTATTACAAGATTTTCATACAGAAAGTGTCGGATGTTAAACCATACGAGGTATCAACAGAAATCAAACAATAAATAGGCATGAAGAAAGTGTTACAGGTCACTGCCGGAATGAACCGCGCCGGGGCAGAAACCATGATAATGAATATCTATCGGCATATCGACAGGTCGAAACTGCAATTCGACTTCGTGGTATATTCCGATGAAGAACAGGACTACGAAGACGAGATTACCCAATTAGGTGGATCAGTAATACATATTCCCATCAAGCGTGGCGCGGCAATGGTGAAAAGCATTGCCGCGATACGCAAAATATTAAAGACAAACGGCCCATATTGCGCCATACACGCAGCCACATTGTTTAATAGTGCATACGCAATGCTTGCTTCGGTGTTCTTCCCCAACATAGTGCGAGTTGTTCACTCTCATAGTACTCGTAATTTACTAAAAAATAGCATATTAGAGCAAGTATATGAATTCTTGTCACGACTGATAATCAACACTATTGGTCAGAAATTTATAGCCTGCGGAGAGGAAGCTGGAGAGTTCCTTTTCGGGAAGAAATTTGCACAAAAGGGGTTGGTACTTAACAATGCCATCGACATAGATGTGTTTTATGACACCGATGAAGATGCCGTGGATCGCCTCAGGGCTGAATTGGAAATCGGCGACACTACTCTTGTAATAGGCAACGTTGCTCGGCTGGAGGAGGTAAAGAACCATGCCAAAATGATAGAAATTGCACAGCAAATGAAAAGCCTACAAATAGAGTTTAAGATGCTGTTTATCGGGAGAGGCGACTTGGAGGGCAAAATAAGGGAAGATGTCAAGCGATACGGACTTGAAAACGAGGTGCTGCTCTTGGGGATAAGGCCTGACGTTCCCGACTTGCTGCATGCGATGGATGTGCTGCTTATGCCATCTCACTTTGAAGGAAATCCGGTGTCGCTAATCGAAGCGCAAGCTGCCGGTGTGCCATGTGTGATTTCCGACATAATAACCGACAAAATTGACATGGGGCTTCAGCTTGTATCAAAAGTGGCTTTGAGCGATGGCGCTAATGTGTGGGTCGATGCCATACTAAAGGCCTCGAAGTCTGTCAAACCGGTCAAAGAGCAAGTAACTATGAGCTTACGTAGCCACGGTTATGACATCAATGAAACTACAAAACTGCTGACCGATATATATTTGGGAAACCGATGAATGTGGCGACAGAGACAAACAACACTCCTGGGTATCTGCTCCTATGCGGAGCAATACTGACAATCACTGCGGTGTCAGGCTTTGGTCATTCCTTGAATATCAATGAGGTTATGGCCATAACATTTGCACTTGTTGCAATCGTCTATTCCTTTCGTCCCTACAACAATATTCCGCCGTTAGGGAAATGGGTGCGTCTGTTTGTCTTGCTATCATGTTGTACAATAGCTTTTAGTGTGATGCTTAGCGAATTTAAGACATATAAGATTGTCAATTTCACATCGCTGTTTGGACTACTTATAGGCACTGGCATAGTATCGGAACTGAAATGGGAAAATATAAATATGTTCCGCACAGGTTTGGGGATTTCTGCATTTGCGCTGATAGTTATATATCTTTTTCTGCCGGGTCATCTGCTTCATGGATGGAATTCCAATTCGGCTATATTTATGATTCCTATTCTTTTGTCAGGTATGTCGCTGATTTATTGTTCCGATGAAATTACTCAAAGGAAAAAATATATTGGTTTCTACGCTTGTGCATTGATTGGATTTGTATTAATATCTTCATTAGACAACCGGAGTTCATTGTTGGCACTAAGTTTATTTAGTGCCATCCCATTTTGTCCATGGTTTTTCCGCAGCAAGAAGTGCTTTCGGTGGATTTATGTCTCCATCATAACAATAGGGGTGATTACCCCATTGTTCCAAGACTTTATTGCAAACACCGAATTCTTTCAAGAAATTATCCGATTGACAAAAGGAAATAAAATGGGAGGCTTCAATGGACGCGAAATCTTATGGCAAAAGGCTGTTGATATTATTGAGAAAAATCCATTATTTGGACAAGGTGGATGGAGGGTTATCTATTTCCACAATTTCTCACTCGATGTGTTGATACAATATGGTTGGTTGGGTTGGATAACATTTACTACGATTGTGATTGTAATCATGGAACGCTGTTTCATACCAAGAAGCAAATACAACATATTTTTATATGCATTCATTGTGTTGCTGCTAATGAACGCCTACGAAAATGCGTTTCTCGCCAATAACTATTTCACAATATTCCCATATTTCTTAACCGGCATAACTTGGCGAAAAGCTATGCAAGAACAACAAATATAATGAACAGTAAAAGAAAACTATTATTCATAATGGACACTTTTCCATTGGGGGGAATTAGCAAAAGCTTGCTTGCTTTGCTCAATGAGCTTGATTATAGCAAATACGAGATAGATATGTTGCTCATGCGGCAAGAAGGAATATTCTTGCCGATGATTCCACGTCAAGTCACCTTATTGCCGGAACCGTTACCTGTTGAGTTCCGTGATCCACGTCCGAAAAATTTTCTTAAAAATCTATCGAATCTGACTTTTCCCGAATGGTCTAAATGGATGGCGTTTTCAATGAAATGCAGCTTGGCTCGTATAACGGGGGGCTTATATCGACATATACAAGTGATGGACAAATGGCTTGGGAAAAACATACCTGCAGTCAATAAGCACTATGACGCAGCCGTTGCCTATCAAGGGGGACGTTGTATCTATTACTTGGTAGAAAAGATAGATGCTACAGTCAAAGTCGGTTATGTACATACTGACTACAAAATGAGCGAAGTGGATTATATGCTTAAACCGATAGATAAGTGCTATTTCCCACGCTTGAATGCTGTTGTGACGATTTCTCCAAAATGTAAGCTGTCACTTATTGAGGAATTCCCGAAAATTGCTGATAAAATAAGTGTAATAGAGAATATATGCTCTCCCAAAATGATTACTGATTTAGCTAACGAACCAATCAATGATTTTGGCGATGACTATGGTGATAGAGCTAAAATAATCACAATAGGAAGATTTGACATACAAGTTAAAGGTATAGATATAGCCATTGGTGCGGCCAAAATTTTAAAAGGTGATGGTGTTAAGTTCCGATGGTATTTCGTAGGCGATGGTAATCAAAGACCCGAAGTGGAAAAACTTATTTCTGACAGTGCTTTGCAAGAAGAAGTCATACTGCTCGGAGCAAAAGCAAATCCATACCCATATATACGGCAATGTGATATCTATGTACAACCATCACGTTTCGAGGGCAAATCGGTAGCCCTCGATGAAGTAAAAGCATTGCATAAGCCTGTAGTTGTGACCAACTTTTCCACAGTCTATGATCAATTCGTCGATGGTAAGACTGCTCTTATATGTGAAATGAACCCGGCTGATGTCGCCGACAAAATAAAGAAGTTGATTGCCGACGAATCTCTTAGGAACTCATTGATTACAAACCTGCAACAAGAGAAAGTCGGAAATGAAGAGCAGGCACAGGTGTTTGAATCATTAATCTCCACAGGATCATGATAAAGGCAATTATTCAGGCAGGATTTGGCAACCAGCTATTTCAATATGCCACAGGTTATGCACTGGCTAAACGCTTGAAGCAACAATTAGTGCTTGATACCAGTTTTTTTGACTATGTGAAAGGCTCTAATGCCGACAATGTCCGGGTTAATAATCTGAACCTGTTGCGACTCGATAATCCCGAATTTGACAGCTCCCCCCAGACGTATTGGAAATATCGTTATGGCGTTCTCTTGCGTAAAACTCCCTTTTGGCGTTTGCTTGGTTTTACCTCTCGGGTCGTGTGGGAGGATGTTGCCAATTGCAGGGAGTTTCAAGCTGAATTGTTTAACGGTATAGAACGATACCGTAACTTTGCAATATATGGCTTTTGGCAGAATACAAATTATTTCAAAGATGTGGTTGCTGACCTGAAGCGGCAATTTGTGCCAAACTATCAACTTGCTGGCGAGGTTAGCAAACTTAATTCAGAGATAAGTTCAAATACGGATTCGGTCGGTGTGCATATTCGCAGAGGCGATTTTGTTCGGTTGGGCTGGAACAAAGGGGCTGATTATTACAGGGCAGCTATCGGTATCATGCGCCAAAGCCTCAACAGACCACGTTTTTATATATGCACCGATGATAAGGTCTGGGCTCGTAATGAATTTAAGGAAGAACAAGATATTGAGATAATTGATATTATGTCTGCGACCCAAGACATTGATGAGTTCTTCCTGCTTTCCGTGTGCCACCACCAGATAATTTCAGAAAGCACATTTGGATGGTGGGCTGCATATCTGAATATGCACACTGACAAGCGCATCATTATCCCCGCCGATGCACAAGGTGAAATTTTCAATCAATATAACTGGACAAGAATATAATCTATAATGATTCCCAAAATTATCCATTATTGCTGGTTTGGCCGTGGGGCTATGCCGGCTAGTGCCTATAAGTGTATCGACAGTTGGAAGAAATTTCTACCCGACTATGAAATCAAGTTGTGGAATGAGGATAATTTCGACGTCAATATAATACCATATACACGAGAAGCTTACGAGGCCAAGAAATTTGCTTTTGTGAGTGATTTTGCTCGGTTCTGGATATTATATAATTGGGGCGGATTATATTTTGATACGGATGTTGAGATAATCCGGCCAATAGATGATATTATAGAAAGAGGCCCATTTATGGGGTGTGAAAGAAATGTCAAACTAGTACCAGGGGGTGAATGTACGTGTGCCGTCGCCCCAGGACTTGGCTTGGGGGTAACCCCAGGACTTGGCCTGTACAAAGAAATTATAGAGTTGTATTCATCCCTGCATTTCACATTGTCTGAAAATGGGATGCCGCCCAAGACCATTGTGGATTATACCACATCTGTATTGTGCCGGCATGGACTGAAAGCCACCAACGACATTCAACTATGTGCCGGAGTATGGATTTACCCAAAAGAGTATTTTGCACCAAAGGATGTTGACACGCATTTGCTCGAAATTACCGATAACACTCGCACTATCCACCACTACGATGCCTCTTGGGCCGAATGGTATGACAAAGCTGCTGGAATACGAGGCATCAAACTGCGCAAGATATTAGGGCAGCGAATAGGTAACTTCATAAATGTGATAATCTATGAAATACAGAAGCATGGGCTACAAAGCCTGAGCAGAAAGGCATTTCACAGACTGGTACGTCGATGACGTCAAAGTTTGAAGCTTTGGTACTCAAGGGTCAGCTACCTAACAGCCATCGTCCTCGATCTTCTAAACAATTTTGCCCCCAAAAATTTTTATCGTCTTTATAGTGATTTATTATTCTGCATTATGGACAGTCTCCCCTTAGTAACAATTGGCATACCGGTCTACAATTGTGAACAATACATAGAACTGACTATAAAATCTATATTAAAACAAACTTATGCCAATTTTGAATTGATAATAACCGATGACGGCTCAACAGATAACACGGTGGGAAAAGTTAGGAAATTTGAAGATCCACGTATCAAACTGATAGTTGACGGCAAGAATCGTGGTATAAGTTACCGACTGAATCAACAAATAGATATGGCAGAAGGCGCCTTCTTTGTCCGCATGGATGGTGACGATATGATGTTTCCCACACGTATAGAGAAGCAGATAAGTTATTTGTTAGAACACCCTAACGTTGATATTGTCGGAAGTGGTGCTGTAATCATAGATGATGAGAATGCAATATTAGGATTTCGAGAAGGTAGGAATGATTTTTATTCAGTGAGAGACGTAGTGTTTCGTTCAAGGTACATCCACCCTACGGTATCGGGGCGAATAGATTGGTTTAGGAAATATCACTATAAAGAAGATTACAACGGTTGTGAAGATCGAGACTTGTGGATTAGAAGCTTTAATGATAGCAAGATGTATTGCTTTGATGAACCTTTGATGTTTTATCGAGACACAACAAATTTCAAACTTCGCACATATCTCTACAGAATGAAACAAGGCAGAATAATGCGAATAGGAGAAAGACACATAATTGGTAATTTATCAATTGTTATAGAGTATGTTATTCGTAATTATATAAAGACAATTGCTGTATATTTACTTAGCAAATTAGGATTGGGGAAATTTGTGGTTTCAAGAAGGAATAATTCTTTGGATGCTTCTTCGACTGCTATATATTTAACTCATATAAAGAACATTGTTGATGCAGACAATAGCTATTGTAAATCGCACTAATCTGAAAAACTTCGGTTCAGTTCTTCAGGTATATGCTTTGTGCGAAGCCATAAAAAGACTGGGGTATCATTCTGAGGTCGTATGGCAGAGCGGTAATATGTCTAAAAATCAGGACATACGTCCCGTTAAAGTTATTAGAATTCTGTTAAGATTGTGTACACACCCTTTGCTTCTTTGGTCAACAGTAAAAGCAATTATAGAAGCAAAATCGCAGGTCATTGATGAATTAAAAGAGAAAAAGTTCAATGACTTTGTTGCCGCTAATTTTGTCCAATCTTTCTACGATCCTGAAGAACTTATAAAAATGGCTACTACCGACAAGTTCTATAAATTTGTCTGTGGAAGTGACCAAATATGGAGTTCTACAACCTTGTACCCTGACCCAATGATGTATCTTCGTTTTTCCCAAAAAGGGAAACGAGTTGCCTATGCACCCAGTTTAGGGCGCAATTACATTCCTAATTATAATAAAAAAATCCTCAAAAAATATATTAGTGATGTGCCATGTCTTTCTGTAAGAGAAGACGAGGGGCGTAGACTTATCAAAGAATTGACAGGCCGAGATGCATTAGTTGTCGCAGATCCAACTTTGTTATTGTCTAGTAGGGATTGGGATCGTTTGAAAATAGAGATTGAAACACCTGGAAACTATGTACTTTGTTATTTCCTTGATACTCCCTCTGATGATGTTAAAACTAATATCTGCAAATATGCAAGCTCGTCAGGTAGAGACATCGTAGTTCTTGGCAAACTAAATAATCTGAATTATCCTCAAAATAAAATACATTTCCCTGTTGCAGGCCCTGGAGAGTTCTTACATTTAATCAGCAATGCAAGTATGGTGATTACTGACTCTTACCATGGGATGCTCTTTGCTATCAACTACCGCAAGAAATTTTGGTCTGTTGAACGAGCCTATAACCAATATGATCAATCGTCACGACAACTAACCGTTCTATCTCGGCTTGACTTGAAAGAGAGATATTTAAAAAAAGATTTTAATTTCACTGATGCGAATATTGACTATGTGAGTGTGCAAACAAAGATTGAAGATTTTGTCACAGTGTCTATGAATTATTTAAAGCAGTCTTTAGAATAATAATATGGGGCATATTGAAGATTTTTGGATAGATTCTAACACGACAGATCAAGCAAAACGATGGAAATGTAGTGGTTGCTCAGCTTGTGAAAGTATCTGTGGCAAAAAAGCCATCACAATGCACATCGACCAAGAAGGTTTTATGTATCCCGTTGTGAATAGAGATCTTTGCGTGGATTGTGGATTATGTGTAAGTGTTTGTCCTATAAGCAATCGATGCGAGAATGATGCAGCTTATCTTAAATCATTTGGCGGCTTTTCAACCAATGAACGAGTAATTAACTCATGCGCTTCTGGGGGAGTTGCTACTGCATTGGCTATCGCAACCATACAAAACGGAGGTTCAGTATTTGGGGTACAATATAGTTCCGGCTACAACTCCGCAGAATATATCAAAATTGATAGTCTTGATGGTTTATGGTCATTGTGCAGTTCTAAGTATATACAACCCTCGAAAACAGGGATTCATGCTCTTGTGAAGGAAGAGTTGCTTACAGGGCATCCTGTCCTATTCGTTGGTTGTCCTTGCGATGTAGCTGCATTGAAAAGGTATCTACATAAAGAATATGACAACCTACTTACTTGCGAATTGTTTTGTGCTGGTATAACCTCTGCTAAACTTTTGGCCGATTATCTAGCCATGCGAGAAAAGAAAGTCGGTTCAAAGCTTGTTGCATTCAATGTGAGAAACAAAGATAAAGGTTGGTTTGTACAGCATATAAAAGAAGAATATGAGAATGGCAAAATATTCTACAAAAATCATTTCGGTACATACTTGGGTTACGGATTTTTAACATTTCGACGCCCTTCATGCTACCATTGTCAGTATAAACAAAATACGACATATTGCGACATTAAGGTTGGCGATTTTTGGGGGATTAAAAACACTGATCCTTTTTGGAATCCCAAAGGCGTCTCAGTCATTCTAGCAAAGACACAAAAAGGTGTTACTACTCTTGAAACACTGAAAGAATTTCAGTTGTATGAAGTCGATTATGCAAAAGCAACAGCTAACAATAATGGGTTTGTAGGCACACCCAATAATACATTAGAGGCAAAAAGGAATATTTTTGCTCATGAGTTTATATATAATAGCTTGTTAAAGGCCTGCAAAACAACAGCTCCTTTAAGTTTTTGGATTAAATATTATGTACCATCCTCGTTTCATAGTGCATTAAAGAGATTATATCATTCGATTATTGATAAAAAATATGAAACAAATAGCAGATAAAACTCAGGAGGCGCAAATGTTCCTTTTGATCTAGACGAGGCAATGTCGTCGTTGCAACGGTCGATATCGACGCATTGATCCGCGAGTTGTCCATTCACATCGTTCATTGACATACAAATTATGCGAATTAAGATTTTACACATTCAGGTATTGCCCAAGTTATCGGGAGTGCAAAAAGTGTCGCTTGAGATATTTAAGAAGCTAAACGACGAAAAGTATGACAAATACATACTTTTCAGTGACACCCTTGGTTATGGTGACAGGACTGAATGTATTAAGGAGTTTGAAGAAACAGGAGCTAAAGTATTGTTCTCAAAGCACCTCAAACGTGAAATTGGTATAAGTGATTTTCCTGCACTGATTGAATTATATAAACTATGTAAACGTGAAAAATTTGACATTGTACATACCAACTCAACTAAACCAGGGATCATAGGGCGCATAGCTGCTTTCGTGGCAGGAGTTCCATTAGTTGTGCATACTGTTCATGGACTATCATTTCATAAGTTTGTAAAGTTCCCCATTTGGCAATTTTATTGGGCTTGTGAAATGATCGCATCGTGTTTTTGTCACAAAATAATAATAGTAAGCAAGTACTACTTGAAGTATTTTAAGTGGTTTAAGAATAAGACGTGCACTATTTATAATGGTGTAGATTATAGTAAATTCCCAACCTCAAACATAAATGGTTATGCGGAAAAGCATGGAAGGGTTAATGTCTTATTTGTGGGAAGATTAGATAGACCAAAGAATCCATTGCTATTATTAGAAGCAGCGCGAAGACTAAGAATTACTCATCCTAATATTCATTTCTGTTTAGTTGGAGATGGAGAATATATGGAGCAATGTCGTAGATTTATTAGCGATAACCAACTCCATGATTACGTTAGTTTGGAAGGATGGCGTACTAATGTTTATAACTACTATCAACAAAGTGATATTTTTGCGGTTCCATCTATATATGAGGCTTTCGGAATAATGTTTCTTGAAGCTGGTTATTACAAATTACCAGTTTGTTCGACAACTGCAGAAGGTATCCCAGAGGTAGTTATAAACAATACAACAGGTTTACTTAGTGAGCCCAACGATGATGATGCATTCACAAAAAATCTCGCCTTATTAATTGACAATGCCAAACTTCGTAAACAGATGGGAAGCAGCGGTTATATTCATGTTACAAAGTGCTTCGATTCTTCGAGAATGGTAAAAGAGTACTTGAAGATATACAATGGTTTTAATAGATAAGTGTAAATTTCAAATTGATTTGATTAATATAGTATATTAAAACTAACGAACTTAATGGGTCGTCTACGTAATTACTTTCATGATGTAAAATTAAATAATGTGTAGTTATGAAAATAGGGGTAATGTCTTGTTAAAAATGAAAACTCTGTTAAGGATCTATCTCTTGGTTGGAAGTAACGAGAGAGTAAATCTATTCTTTAATAGATTGCAGAAGTTCTGAAATCGCGTGCATTCCCTCCGAAAACAAGTTCATACCTCCTGACAAAAGCTCCTCGCTAACAAAAATTAAGCATTCTCTTCTTTTTTTCTTCGAGACACATACATATTCCGTCGTCTTTGCGTATCTTTGCGCGCGGTGATAGGATGCGGATCGGCCAAGCCACGAAGGAAGCAGGGCTTTCTCTTGTCTCGGCGCTCGCCTTTGCGTATCTTTGCCACGAACGTCCGAGGCATCCGGAGATGTCATTACAAAACTCGCGATATGAAGAAGAAAGACTACGTTCCACCGAAGGCCATTGTCATTAGCCTACAATTCGAAGGTCACATACTTGCCGGAACCAATAACTCGCTCCAAATTGGATTCAGCTCCGACGAATCATTAGGTGTGACTTCTGAAAAAAACATTTTCGGCCGTAAACAGGAGCCCGTCCATGGAGGAAAGGAGAGCATATGGGACTGAATCTTTCGCGCTTTTCAACTTTTGGCCGGCTCATCGCGCTGTGCATTTGCAGTCTTTTATCGTTCCATGCCCGCGCCGGCTACGTCTTGGTCCAATCGTTGGACGAAGTCGCGGAGGGCGGCCAGTTCTTGATCACATCCGAACCGTCCCTTACGTCGGGTTGCATGCTCGGAAATACATATAATAGTAAAAGCTATTATATTGAGGGTATATCTCTTAATAATGAAACGGAGGAAAGTCAATATGTTGAATGGACAATTACCATTAACAATATATCTACTGAAAAAATCACGTGCGAAGTGCTATTAGATGACAAGAGATTGGGTCTAACTAATAATTTAGAGGATCTTTCTTTCTCCACTGATCAATTGAATTCATGTTGGGAACTAAGCGCATATAATATAGACGGCATTACTGTTTTTCAATTGAAAAATGCCAAAAACACTAGTCGAAAACTAAGCCTACCGAATAAGGGCTATACTACATGGAAAGCCTACTCTTCCACATCAACTCCTTACATCTACCTCTTCAAACGTACCGACATCGCAGCACCGCAGATTTTGGCTGAAAGCTCGCTATTCGCAGATCCCTTAGAAGTGTCCATCGAGGCCGAAGAGGGCTGCGAGATCCACTACACGGTGGACGGAACGGCGCCCACGACCCAATCCCCTCTTTATACCGATCCTTTCCTGGTCTCCACGACCACGACAGTCAAGGCCATCGCCGTACGGGATGGGGAAACGAGTTCCATTGCGACACGCACATTCACCTACTGCCCGCCGGTCACCGTCAATTTAGGCGGGGAAGAGCGACTTGGAACGCTTTACACCTCCTATCCCGTCACCTTGCCAGAACATACCCAGGCATACGTGATTACCGGCAAGGACGACGAAGCCGGCACCCTGACGCTATCTGCATTTTCACCGACGAACGGAGTACTGCCGGACAGCGTGCCTTTCATCCTACAAAATGAGAACACGACTTCCTTAATCTTGCATTTCACGACCGAACCTGCTGACGGACGTCCTGACTATGCAGAAGGCCTCGTGATGGGCACAGCCGAACGCACGGCTAAACCCGAGGACGTGCAAATCCTTGCCTTGGGTTTGGCTTACGACAAGACTACATTAGGTTTTTATCCCTACACAGGCGACACGCTGGCAGCCAACCGCGTCTACCTCACCCTTCCGACCACTTCTGAATACATTTGGGTGAACAGCGTGGACGAATATGTAAGCGGTGCAGAATACGTCTTTGCTTCTGACTGCAAGAATGGAAAGCCCGCAGGATATTATGCCGGGGAATATAATGATGGCGCATTAATTCCCCATCCAATCGTTGAAAACGAGGAACCATATTCTTGGACTTTAACGGGAGATGCATCAGGATTTACAATAGAAGACAAAAAAGGCAATAATCTATCTATTGCAAGCGGAGGACAAGATTTGGAAATAAACAAGAATAACGACAAATGGAAGTTTTATACTTATAACAATAAAAAATTATTGATTAGAACTGTAACGAATTTTGGGAATTATAATCTCTCATTTAACCATTCAGACTCGCCGACCTTATTTAAAAATTATTCGTACAATTATGGACCTTTCTACCTCTTCCGCAAAGTCACACCAGCGGCCACATCACAAGGCTACTCTTTCCGCTTTGACGACAAAGCCGTAGGCATTAAGCAAGCCACGACCAAACCGACACACGGTAACATCTACTACGACCTCCAAGGGCGCCAGACCACGAATCCCTCGCGTGGGATGTGGATTATAAACGGAGAAAAGGTTTACATCAACAAGTAAGCCATGAAGACAGCAAAAGCCACGGGCATGTATAATGTCCGTGGCTTTTGCTGTCTTCTCATCGTTCAGACCATTCAATAAAAACGTCAGTCATACGGATTTGCATATTTCACGAAAATGGCCTCCTCGCACATTTATTCCACTCCAAACTACCGACCCCATGAAAAAGGATTTACTGAATGAGACCGGGAAGTTTTGCTTTGAGTATGATTTTCTCCAAATTCTAAAATTTGAGCACTGCATCAACAAACTTGTTTCATATGTAGGCCCCTATTGCACCCACGAGCCAAACAAGTCATGATAGCCCCCATCCGACCGATGGTCATAACCGATTGTTTCACAACAAATAAGCGCATCCTGATCAGACAAAAAAAGAGTATAGTCTACGCAATCAGTATCACACACACAGACATCACCAAGACTTAGCCTGAATATGATTTAAGTACGATCAGAATATGATTTGAGTATGATTAGAATATGATTTTTTGCCCGAAACCTTGCTCGTTTCAAAAGAAGTCCTTATCTTTGCACTCGCAAAAGCGAAA
>UMEP01005903.1_pt1 | contig 18774 bp, 16 predicted proteins | sample 1964771 | NCBI WGS metagenome assembly UMEP01 (sample SAMEA4836022, study PRJEB28245) | human gut metagenome | biome: gut microbiome; material: fecal sample | place: Denmark | collected 2008 | reverse complement strand
GTAGGGAAGCTGAGGCATTGCATGTTTCATGATGTTTGTTTTTAAAGGGTTTATATATTATCAACACGGAAAGATACGAAAAAGTTGTGGCAATCCGTATATTCTTTGTCATAAATTTCCAGATTGTTATGTAGAGAGGTTTGGCAAGTGATGCAAATCAGCAACCAGCACCTCCAGCCAATTCTCGTTAACCTAAAAATAACATTGCGATAACATAGTGTGTGAGAACAGATGCTTACTTTTGCGTCAGTAAAACTTAAATGAGAAATATGAAAGCTAAGCATGTGAATCGTATGCAGATGTTGGTCATCTTTGCGTGGGTATATCTGTTTGTCAGATGTGGTTATCGTCCCCTGAAACAATGGCTTGTTGATGGTCAGGTAGTTTGGAACACTTATGAATGGAGGTATGAATTGGGAGCAGCACTCGGTTCACTTCTATTCATTGGTATAGTCTATATGGCAATCATTTGGGGATATCCGTGGTTGAAACAGGTGTTGGGAAACTCTTCGGATTCTGCAAGAAGATAAGAACTGTTTTTAAAGAAGATAAGTCTATGAAACAATAGTAATCAGTAAGTTGTATCATTACGAAAAATGCTGAACGGGCACAGAGGTATGTTTGGATATTATGTCAGGTTACGCCTGCAGAGCGGAGGCAGGTTGCTGAAGGAATTGGGCATTGTGCGGAGCGTGTTGCTGGTTGGGCTGCTCGTCCTTGCCGTAGCGATATTGTGTAAGGTAAAGACAGGCTGGATGCTTCCGGTTGCCTGCCTGCTGGTGATAGGCGCTTATCACCAGGCAAGGAAGGACAGGGAATTTTTGCGCAGGTTTACCGATAATGTGTCGGTTTTCTTCTGCTACGAATACCTTTTGCTAAGCCTGCCTTTTGCCGTAATAGCAGGGATACGGGGCGAATGGCTGATAGCTTTGTGCATGCCGTTGGGGATTTGCCTGTTGCCTTTCGTGCCTCCTGTCCGTTTCCGGATAACCCCCATAAGGTTCGGATTCCTGTATGCCGGCAATATGGAATATCTCCGGATGTTCCGTCGCATGAGCTGGCTATACCTTATTGTAATAGGTATGTCGGCATTGGGATGTCTGAACGGCAATGTACGGGTGGCAAAGGTGGGCATGTTGGTTTGGGGCATTATCCAGTCGGGTGCCTACAGCTACGTACCCGATGCACATCTGTTGCAGAAGTTCAAGAGTTATCATATCCTGCAGAGGGAATTATGGAAAGCGAATAGCTGGAATGCATCGGTGCTGTTCCTGCCTTTCGGGATGATGTGCCTTGCCGGAGGGTTCCGGGCAGAAGACGTACTGTTTTTCTTTTCCTGCCTGACATCGGGTATTCTCTATCTGCAAAGCATGGCGTTGTTCCGTTGGGTTTGTCCGGTAACTGTCGGTATTGCGGTGATGCAGCTTGCCGTATGTATTCCTTTGTTTGCATGGACTTGTTTCGCCTGGGTGGGCTGTCTGGCAGAATTGACGGTCGTGGGAATACTTTCGTATGCGGTATGGATAAAATGGAAAGCTATATGGAAATAATACGTGTGGAGAATATGTCAAAGTCGTTCGGGCGCGCAAAAGTGCTCGATGATATTTCGCTGGTTTGCGACTGGGGAAAAGTGTATGGACTGGTAGGGGACAATGGATCAGGAAAGACAACTTTGTTCCGTTGCCTGACGGGGATGGCTTCGTATGAAGGCATGATTCGGAAAGGCGAGTGGGTGACGGTAGGTTATTTGCCAGCCGATAATTTCTTTTATCCGCTGGTGACGGGATACGAATACATCGAGTTTTGCCTGCGGGCATACGGGAAGAAGGTCAACCGGAAGCAAATAGATTACTTGAATACAAAAATGTTCCGTCTTCCTCTCGGCCGCTATGCTTCCGAATATTCCACAGGAATGCAAAAGAAGTTAGGCTTTATGGCGGTCTGTCTGCAAGGCCCCGACCTTTATATCCTGGATGAACCGTTCAATGGCATTGACCTGAAAGGATGTATCCAGATGAAGCAGCTGATTCGCAACCTGAAAGCACAATGGAAAACCGTCATCGTATCTTCGCACCGGCTGGATGCCTTGCACGAGGTGTGCGACACTATCTATTACCTGCGTGAAGGCAAGCTGCTGAAAAGATTCGCCTGCGGGTCTGTTGAAGAAATCGAGCGGTTTATTCTGAACGAAGAAGAGGAAGCGTGAGTGTTTTTCACCACAGATTACACGGATTGAAAAAAACGGAAACAGTTTTTGAATGAATCAAAGAAGGACGTTGCGTACATTTATACAATCAGGAGTTAAAAGGGAGTTATAGGAAGTTATCGCCCGCTGGTGCGGGCTGGGAGTTAGATGCCAATACCTTTTTGAACCGGTTTCAGAAGCATTAACTCCTGAATGAAGTGATAACTCCTGTGAAACATAACTATGTTTAACTCCTGATTCGCATAATTAATCCCTCAATACGTTCACTACATTTCAGTTTCCGCTTAGGTTATATTATCGATGCAAGCGGCATCCTTTTATGGTTTCCATATCAAAACCGTACGTTCTCCAATTGAAAACCGTACGTTCTCGATATGGAAACCGTACGTTCTCGATATGGAAACCGTATGGTTTTCAATTGGAGAACGTAAAAGTAAGACTGCTTAAAGCAGATTATGAACCATTCAATCATGTATTGGTTCATATTCGGTCAAATAAATTTATTGAAGAAAATGAAAACAGTTTCTCACAATATTTTGGATTTTACAAAAAAATGTATACATTTGCACATAAGGCTCTCGTGTCTTCAGCTTTATGCTTGAGGCGACCCGCGCCGGGCTGCTTATAGTGATGTTTTTCAAGGCATGCTATACGAAGCGGGCATTGGGCGGGAAAAGAGAGTCGAGACATATTGAAGGCGTTTACTTTGACGCTCTGTTTGAGACGCATCGAAATCTAGCAAATTTACGGTATTGTAGTCTTGAACTTAGCAACGGTAGATGCCCAGGGTGTGACTTATATCACAGCCTTTGGCGTATCCTGCCAGCCCGAACTTTACCCGTTCGGGCACAAGGGGTTTCTATACCTATTATTATAATAGTAGGTGCGCCAAAGCAGGAGCGATATACATTCATATCGGCGTGGGCTCTGACGTTGTCTGTTCAACTACAATAGGCAGTGCTAGAGCCTCGATGCGTGGGACGGACAACAGGACGGACTCACGCTTTTTTTATGCCGTTACGTAAAACATGTGTAGAATCTTAAAATAGTGATGTTATGAGAACGGCGTTAGTTACTATACTGATGATGACCAGTATCCTTTTTTTTGCTTGTAGCACTCGAAACACAGAAAATGAAATGCAAGACAAACCCTTTAAAGGAGTTTGGGAGATTGTGAATGAGCCCGAAATAGACGAACCGACAGGACGTATGTACGGTGCGTATACAATGGTACTTGCTATTGATTTCTATGAAAAGAGTGTAGACAATGGAATAGAAAAAACACATGGCGGATTTTTTGTAGAAAACGACCGTGGAGGTGGAGATTGTGAAATAACTTCTTTTACCATTGACGGCAATAAAGCTTACATCGAATACGAAGATCCCAGTACTATCATATTTAGTGCAACTCTTGTTTATTCTCCGTCCGACAAGACTATGACTTTTATTGACGGAGATGTGGTAGATATGCAAGAAGCATCCCAATCTATGATAGCCCAATTTCATTATCTCCAGCAGGAATCTGTCTTACAGCCATCCAAAGGGGATAATAATCAGAACCAGAATACAATAGAAGAGAAAAAAGAACCTATGGGAACTTTCGAGACAATTTTATTGCTTATCTTGAGTGTAGGCATTCTGATAGGCGTGTATTATGTGCTGAAAATCATTTTAGGCTATGTGCTTTGTGCATTGCTGTTCGGTTTCATTTTTGGAGTTATCGGGCTGATAGCAGGGTATTTCATTTCTCAACCAGACATGTTTTCCGTTGCCGTTGTGGCTGCTATTATAGGTGCAGTCATCGGATTAGTTATCGGCATTTTCGGAACCAAAGAATGGATTTCTTCTCCTCTTGCCAGTAAAGTTGCCGAAGAAATGGGAAAAAGGGAAAGGAACAAAATATATGTCCGTGACCAATATGGAAACAAGAAAGAAGTAAAGCAAACTGGAAAAGGCATATTGGGAGAGACTTATTATAGAGATGAAGATGGAAATACATATCAGAAACCTTAATCTTTTATAAAGATGAAATGCGCAATATGCCATACAGATATAAAAGGGCAGTATCTCATTGATGCGTGGGGGCAATCGGTATGCGCTGAACATAAAACGGAGTTTTGCAGTTCGTGCGGCAGATTTGTAGCCTCAACCGATTTACACCTGACTGACGGCAGATGTCTCTGTTTGTATTGCAAGCCATCTGTGGTCAGTCTTCCTCAACATGTGGAATGGGTAGAGAAGAGGGTACGTGCTATTTTGTCGTCCCGTGGAATAATGGATATTCCTGCTGGTATTCCCATCAAAATAGTTACCCCAAACGAAATGGCGCACCTGAATGGTTCAAGGCAATTGAATTTATTTCAACCGGGGCTGACGCAGACCACTAAACTAATGGGATTGTTTATGTCTAGCTGTAAACACACCATTTATATATTCGATTATCTTCCGAAAATTCAGTTTGCCGGTGTATTGGCTCACGAAATGCTTCACGCTTGGCAAAACGAAAAAGGCATCTCGCTTCCTCCTGCCTATACCGAAGGATTTTGCAACGTTGGTTCGTATGTGGTATATGAGGCAATCAATACAGACTTATCCCGCTTTTTCATTAAGCGGTTGGAAGAAGACCCAAGTTCGGTTTATGGCGACGGGTTTAGGAAGGTGGTAGCGGTGTATAAGCAAAAAATGAATTTGCAAGAAGTAATTTATTTCATAAAGAAATGAACAATGTATATAAAGATATAGAGTTTGTAAATCAATATATTAACTTAGAAAATTAAATTATTATGGGAGCAGAAAGATTTGCTGGTGAGTCCGCACAGAATTTGGAACAGAAATGTTTATGTGTTTTGGTTTTGGATGTTTCTGGTTCAATGCGTGGTGATAAATTAAATTCATTAAATCAAGGTGTTCGTGATTTCTTCACACAAATTCAAACTGCAGATGGAGTTCCTGAAAGTTTGATAGACCAATTGGAAATTGCTATTATGCAATATGATGAAGAAATCAAAATTCTACGTGATCCTAAATTATTGGAAGACGGAGAACTACCTCCTACATTAACAGAACGGGGCTCTGTAACTGAGACTGTGATTGCTATTGAAGAAGCAATAAAACTGGTAGAGGACAGAAAAGCATTTTACAAATCTACAGGGCAATCTTATTATCGCCCTTGGATTATTGTAATGACAGATGGAGAGCCTTATGGAAAGAAAGCGAGTGATGCTGATATTGAAGCTATCTCGCAACGAGTAAAGCAAGAAACTTCTTCGAAGAAATATATGATAATGGGAATCGGTGTAGGGTCAGATGCGAATATGGAAGTGTTAAAGAAGATGACGGCTGGTAGGGCAATGGCTTTACAAGGATTAAAATTTGGAGCATTTTTTGAATGGTTAAGCAATTCTTTGTCTGTAGTTGCCTCAAGCAAGGAAGGTGATAAAATTGATATTTCGGATGGCGCTTCGAATTGGATGAGTTCCTTCGAAATTTGATTATTATAAATTGCAAAAATAAGGAGTTATGTCAAATTGGGAATTATAAATATCCTATTATTGATATAACTCCTATAAAAAAGAATAGGTATGGCTAATAATATATTCAAAGCTATAAAGAATGCAGGAAGTGCTTTTTTTGATACATTTAATAATGTACCTATAAATAATCCGTCTTTAGATGATAGTCAAGTAATATCCTCATCTGAAAAAGAAGGCCAGTTGATAAAAGAGGATGATGGTAAAACAGATTCAATAGTTGATACAACTATATTAGATAAATCAATAAAAAATGATGAATCGGAAGATAACCAAGATAATAAAGTTATATCAAAATTAGACAATCCGGAAATACGTTTAAAAACAGCCGAATATCTTTCCTCTGGAGGGTATGTACTTGGTTTTTCTATACAAGGAAGAAGTCATATTATAAATAACATACCTTGTCAGGATTATCACGCTTTCAAAGATTTAGGAGATGGTTGGCTTTTAGCTATCACGTCAGACGGAGCAGGTTCTGCACGCGAAGCAGCTCGTGGCTCAAAAGCAAATTGCGAATTAGCGATGAGGCTAGTAAAACAATTGTTGGATGAGAAAAAATGGAAAGAAACTGCTCATTTCCCAACAGAAAAAGAATGGTACATTGAAATAAAGAATGTGTTTGAGGTAATGCAGGCAATTATCATGCGGAGTGCAGCATCCCAAGTAGACAAATATAAAGAAGAACAGGAAAAGGCCTTAAAAATATTGGAAGAGGATTATAATCAGGCGCAGGATGACAAGAAAGCCATATTACAAAAGCAAATAGAAAATTTAAAAGAAAAAATGCAATATCCTCTTGAACCTCGTGATTTTAACGCGACTATTATTTTACTGTTAGTTTCACCTCAGGGAATGATGGCTGCACACATTGGAGATGGAAGAATGGGGTACTTGTCGCAAAATAATATATGGAAACCCTTAATAATCCCTCATAAAGGTGATGAGGCATCTTCTACTGTATTTATTCCTAATAATTGGAATCGTCAATTGAATGTTCCGGCATTTACGATGTCTGATGTCTATTTGCCTGATACTTGTGTAATAAAGGAATTGCCAAAAGCATTTGTTCTGATGAGTGACGGATGCGAAAGTTTTAGTTGGACTTGTAAAGTATATGACAAAGAGCGGAATTTCTATTTTGATAAGAATGAACCTTATGAAAGATTTTTTACTCCTTTAATCGAGCAGCTGAATAGCATAAAGGATAAAGATGAAAAAATCTCTGAAATGATAGATATAGTCAATGTTGGTACAGTTGGCGGGAAAAGAGAATTAGATGACAGGACGATGCTATTAGGAGTATTGTCATAAAAGAAGACAGATGGAAAGCGGTTATTATTTCATATCAGATAAAAAATTGATTCCTTTAGTTTTGGATACAAAACCTTTAGGAAAAGGAGGTCAAGCATATGTATATCGAATAGTTTCTCCTATTGCTTTAGAAAATCATTGTGTTAAAATCTATCATAAGGGATGTTCGAGTGATTTAGTTGAAAGATTACGTTATATGGTAAACCATCCTCCTAAAGTATTGCGAACCTCTGCATTTTGTATTTGTTGGCCTAAGGGGCTTGTTTTTAATAAGAACCAAACTATTGTTGGCTTTTATATGCCAACAGCCTTTACCCATAGCCGTGATTTATATATATTAAGTTATTATGCTAAGGGAAAAACAATAGCTGACAGATTTAGAAAAGATGCAGACTGGTTTGGAAAATATGAACGTAATACCGGTGAAGGTATTTTAAATCGGTTAAAAATGATAGCGAATATATCTCAGGCTTTTTATCAAATACATCAATCTGGAAATTATGTGGCATTAGACATAAAGCCAACGAATATTCTTGCCACTAGTACTGGCAAGATATCAATTGTCGATACGGATTCTTTTCAAATAGCGGAAATAGATAAGATTCTTTTCCCTGGTGCTGCAGCTACGCCTGAATATTGTGCACCAGAATTTGAAGAGCAATTTGCTCAAAAAAGACCATTTACAGTATCTAATGACTTATTTTCGTTATCTGTTATGTTCTACCAAATAATAATGGGGCTTCATCCTTTTACTGGGGCTAGATTACTTCCTCCCTATGACACAGAAGAATATAGTGAATTAAAGTCTGTCATTCACCGTTCTTTATTTATATATGGATGCAATAAAAGATATATAGAAAAACTGAATCCTAATCCCCATGCTTTTTTTGAACGGATGCCAAAAACATTGCAACTGCTATTTATTAGAGCTTTTGACGCCCCTAATTATCGCCCGACAATGGAAGAATGGTATAAGGAATTATTTAAAATAATAACCAGATGAAAATATATATCAAGAAAACGGTATCTTCTAATTTTGAATTATTGGAGACTCCAGACCAAGCTTTAGGCAAGGGAGGGCAAGCACGTGTGTTTAAAATTCAAACAAAAGGTTATAATGATTTTTGTTTGAAGAAATTTATAAGAGAAGAGGATGCAAAGAAAAATTATGATCGAATCGTTTATATGATTCAAAATCCTCCTCAAAATATTATGGGTAGCAAGAGTTTTCGTATTTGTTGGCCAACTGCATTCGCTTATGATTCGCAAAAGAATTTTATTGGATATATTATGCCTTTAGCTTTTCCAGAAAGTCGTGATTTAAAGATTTTGGAAGTCTATAGTCCAAAACCCATATCTCAACAGGCAAGATATAAAAAATATCCCGATTGGTTCGATAAATATGAAATAGATACAGACGAGGGATTAAAGAATCGGATGAAAATGTTATGCAATTGGGCTATCGCTATTTACTCCATACATGCCACACATAAATATGTTATTATAGACTTAAAACCAGAGAATGTATTAGCTACATCTTCTGGTAAAATTTCTATTGTTGATACTGACTCATTTCAAATTTCAGAAAATGGTAGAATCCTTTTTCCTGGAACAGCATTTACACCTGGATATTTCCCACCAGAAGGGAAAAATATAAAAAAAAATAAAGCCCCTTTCCCTATTTCATGTGATTGTTTTGCCGCAGCTGTTTGTTTTTATAAAATTTTGGTTGGTGTTCATCCTTTTGGAGGAATGATAAAAAAAGCCCCTTATAATCAGATAGAAACAGAAGAAGATGCTATAAATGCAGGTTTATTCGCTTTTGGAGATAAAAAACAATTTTTAGATTTTCCAGCATTTAATCTTCATAAGCATTTCGAAAACTTTCCACTAACAATTCAACATCTGTTTAAAAGAGCTTTTGGAAGTAATATCAATGCACGTCCTACTATGGATGAATGGGGAAAGACATTACACGAAGCAATTGTTTCAAATTCTGTCTCTGTCCGTACCGTAATAAAACCTACGCATTCAAATTCTTTTTCCATTCAAATAATAGAAGTGAAATTTGCAGATGTAGACTACAATGGGAGTATAATCAGGTATTATGGGAACAAACTATATTCGGATGTCTCATATTTATCACCTCAAATAACATATAAATCCTTAAAGAACAATTCAAATTTGGAAATTGGATATAAAATATATTCTCCTTCAGGACAATTAGAATATAATTCTTCGATCAAATCAGGATTTACAAGTCTAACACATATTAATTGCACCTCTAATAGTATACAAACTGTAATATTGCCAGGGTGGGGAAATAAAAATAAGACTGCTTATACAGAAACTGGTATATGGCGAATGGAAATTTACGAAGGTGATAAATGTTTATATAAAGCATCTATAGAAATACATCCTATAGTTGCCTCACAATCATCTTATATTCCATCTGCAACTCCACAGACACCTCCTTCGTGGATGTCATCACCTAAACAAGTTGCTAAAAAGAAATCAAAGTGGTGGGCATGGATGTTATTATTTATAAGCATAATTTGGTTAGGCTATCAATTCTGGTACAAAGACTATGCCAAAGACAATGCTGCCCCACATAGTTATGTTTTTGCTACGAACCTTTTCTTACGTTCATCAAAGGAAGCAAATACAGACAATAATCTGTTGGGGACGATGCCGTACGGAACAGAACTGGTTACATATTCGGACGATGGTGAATGGGCATACGTGAAAGCAAACGGGCAAAAGGGATATGTGGCTTCCGATTATCTGCTCAGCACCGAAGATTTTGCATTGCTAAATGGCGTATGGGGTAATGAGGAAGCCAAAGAAATGGTGGAAACATCTAAGTATCGGCTGGCTGTATTGGATTATCTGAAATCCAACCATTTGCAGACAGGTAGTACAGGATGGCAATTGTATGCCAAACAAAAAGAAATGAAACCCAATAGTGTGTTGTATCCGCTGCTGAATAATGGAAAGAGCAAAGATACTGGATTTGCTTTTATCCTGAAAGATAATGCAACAGGAAAGAGGAAGTTGATTTTGTATGCGTTTGAAGAAAACGATATACCAGTTTTCCGTTATGCAGAAGATGCACCGGAACGCGGGGATATCACATCGGTTGTTTATTCAAGGTGGAACGATAAATATCGAATTACTTATTCGAAGAAGAATACTACATACACACCTCCTATACAACAACAAACAAAGCAAAAACCCAAACCGTTTATCATTCATTCGGTGGAATTCGCCAATACGGATTATGACGGTAATGTCTTGACTGGTTTCGGAAAACAATTATATACAGATGTGCAATACTTGAAACCGCGAATTGCTTACAAGAAACAAGCCCCAGCTTCGGAAAGCCTGACATTTAAAGTCAAAATTTTACGACCGGATGGCACACTTGAAAGAGGAACTTCGTCACCTGCAGGATATACGTTCGAACATACAGTGAATGTTTGGGGACAAAGCGGAACTTGCGAGTTGACAGGTTGGGGGAACCGGGAAGGTAACGCTTACCAAGCAGGCAGATACCATTATGAGATATGGCATGAGGAAGAGATGCTGTATTCAACTACGGTTGACATCAAGAAAAAAGAGGCTGTTGCCCCATTAAGCATTTCTTCGGTAGCATTTGCCAATGTGAATTACAATGAATATATCCTGAGAAACTATGGCAGCCAACTGTATTCGGACACTCAATACTTGCGGGCGAAAGTCTCTTATCGGAAACCCACGGCATCTACTGAATCGTTTAAACTGAAAGTGAAAATTTTCAACCCAGACGGTTCGCTTAATCGGGGAAGCGTTTCGCCTGCTGGATATACGTTCGAGACACAGCTTCTTCTTTCTGGCAAAGAAGGCTCTTTCTTGCTGACAGGCTGGGGCAACAAAGAAGGCACAGTGTATACAGCAGGTAATTATCGTTATGAAATTTGGTTGGATGGAACCAAGTTATTGTATGCTACAATGGTAAACATCAAAGACAAACCATAGCAATAACAAAGTAATGTGCGTATGAAAACATTTGTGTGTATAATCGCTTTTTGGTGTTATTGCCTGTTGACGATAGCACAGACCAAATATGAGGTGACTGCCAATACGTACCTCAACATCCGCAGCTATGCCTCGGCTTCTGCACCTGTGTTGGGCACTATTGACAAAGGTGGTGAAGTGGAAGTGTATGAAATAACAGACGGGTGGGCTAAGATCCGTTATGATGAAGGATATGCCTATGTGAGTGCCCAATACCTGAAAAAGGTAAAAAGCGAAGAAGTGCAGTCTTTTTCGGACAAAAGTATATTCAACTTCTCTTCTTGGAAGTTAGGAGACGGAGGAGCAGAATGGATGGTTTTCGTTATCGCGGGCCTTTCGTTGGTATTGTTTTTCATCAGGTTGAACAGAGGAGAAGACAATCCGTTGGAAGGTAATCTGCATGTAGCCAACTGGATTATCTTTTTAGCATTGTCTATTGTAGAGTTGATTTATTTGGCATTGATGGGAAACGATGCTGTATGGTTTTGTATGCCAGATACGGTGGGCTGGGTATGGACGGTGATAGACTTTTTGATATTCGGCTTTATCGTGTTCAACCAGTTTATGTGTTTCTTTAATACATTGGGCGATGTGGCATACAACAGTGGTGGAGGATTTGGTATCAACTGGGGATTGTATTCTTGGGTAGGAGGTGTCATAGCTACAGTTATATGCGCCATTTTTTTCCAGCCTGCATTGTTTTTCGTAGGATTAGCATTTCTTGCATGTCAGATAGTCCAGATAGTGTTGATATTTAGAGGAGTCGTTCCGTATGGAGGATGGGGACAAGCATTCCTTTGTTTTGCGATATATGCATTTGGCTCGTTAGCAACCGTATTGATGTTGGCGCACTTCATCCTTTTACTGATTATTGTACTAGTGACGCTTTTCGCCCTTTATGTAGTAAGCAAATTCAGCAGCCAGTCTTCAAAAAGGCGATGCCGTACTTGCAACCATTATAGTTTTGGGCATTGTTCCCGATATAATCGCTATATCAGTAATGCCGACACAACGTATTGCAATGGATACGAATAACTATATGTATAACATTTAAAAATTTAGTAGTATGGAAAATTCAGACAATGGCTATCAGGCGCATCAGCCTGTACAGCAAACCGTGATTGTGCAACAAGAACAGAAAAAATCAAATGGCATCGGGACAGCCGGGTTCGTCCTCGCATTGATTGGGCTTTTCTTGTGTTGGATTCCTGTTTTGGATTGGATTCTTTGGCTATTGGGACTTATCTTTTCAGCTATCGGCGTATTTCGTGTACCTCGCGGATTGGCGATAGCGGGATTATGCATTAGTTTTATAGGATTAATTATCATGGTAATCGTAGCGGGTGCTTTAGCAGCATGGGTATCAACGCTTTAATTTATTTTGTTTATGAAACATATCATTACATGTATGCTTTTGGCGTTTTCCATACAACTGTTGTTTGCGCAAGGGAAACCATTTAAAGGCGTGTGGGAAATAAACACGGAAGATATGTATCAATGTTTATACATTGACTTGTATGGGAAAACGATGTTGCTGCCTGACGGATCTGCTCCTTCTTACGGATATTTGCAGAGTGAGAATGAGTATAATTCCGATTATTGGGTAATATCAAAAGTGCTTTCCGCGGAAGGCAATGTGGCAAAGATAAAGATGTATAGCTGGCGGTATGGTTCTCCGGATGACGAGAAAGAAGAGACGTTAACATATGACCCGGTGAAAAAGACGTTAACTGTGGGCAAGGAACATTTGACAGTATTCAAAGATGCTCCTTCCATTACATCGGCTTTGCTGAAAGAGACATACAGAAACAGAGATGTGAAATACGAAATGGTTTGGGTATCTTTTTATCCCAAAGGCGGAGGACAATGGTTGATGGAAGCATCCTCATCTACCGTTTATGAGGACGGGAGAATGAAATACATTGCTTCTACTTTTTATTGGGGAACCGTACAAGGCAACAGAATCGTATTCACACATCAAACTGAGGGCTTTATGCTGGATGCTGAGGCGTTAAATAAGGCAAATATGAAAAATATTTCTCCATGCACGATGTATTATCTTTCTGCCACACAATCCTTTTGGATGAATAATGTGGTTTATATTCCGTTTTCCCTAATATCGGGCAAATAAATATTCTCCACTTATTAAAGCTATCCCTTCCTGCGGATAATAACCCGTAAATTATGCGGCTTATTATCCGCATAATTGTATTTAGGACAAGATGACAAAATAAAAGTTGATTTTCATTTTGGGCAAATTCTAATTTATATTGAATTCGTATGCATTTTTAGAGGGTGTTGATTTGGTCTTCGCTTAAACCGCTGCATTTAGCGATAATATTAACTGGAACCCCTTCCGCTTTTAAACTTCGAGCCATTTCGGCAGCCTTTTCTTCCCGTCCTTCTTCTTTCCCTTCTTCTTTCCCTTTTTCATGTCCTTCTTCCCATGAAATTTTCTTTGCGGTATCAATCGTATTTTTCCAGTCTCGATAGATTTTTAAGCTTTCTTCGTAATTATCGTATTCCACCTTAGTGAACTTGGCAATTTCGGCAGCTTCGAAAAGCTTGGTGAAAATGCGTTCTTGTAAGGCTTTGGGACGTTCCATCAATCGGGAAAGATTGCGAAGAACAAAAAGCCATTTCTCGAACATGTCAGTCAATTCATCTTCTGTTTTATTGAATTTGGGCATTTCCAAGTAGATGAAAGTCAGTTTATCGTAAAAGACTTCTTTGGTCTGGTTATCAAATAATTGCACTTCGTGGTGGAAATAATTGTCGTTATCTTTATCAAACGTGAAGTTGAGGATGCCAATGATATAGACTGATTTCAGCTGATAATCCCACTCCCCTTTCTGTCCTTGTTCACGGATGGGAAAAGTTGCATAGTAAAGACTACGGTCCTTAAAATACTGCTGGATGCCTCGCTGCATCTCGACTAATATTTTTTCGCCATTCTCATTTTCGCAATAAACATCGAACACGGCTTTGCGGTCGGCTTCACTGATGCCGAGGTGTTCGGTATTGAGATAGGTAAGGTCTTTCACCACTTCTCTGCCATGGAGCAGGCTATTGATGAAACTGATAAGCAAGTCTTTGTTTATCTCGGTGCCGAACAGTTTCTTGAAACCGAAGTCGGTATACGGGTTGACGTATCTGTCTCTTAATTCTCTGCTTTCCATAAGCGAATTTGTTTTTTATGATTTACAAAGATATGAATTTCAGTGAAATTATCCATTGGTTTTCGGGATTTAATTGCCTTTCATCGATTTTATTAAGAAGCGGTAGTTCAGCTTGGAACGGGCGCTGCTTTCTTTTTTGACTTCCTGCTCGAATCCTTTGTCATAGAAGCTGGCATAAACTTCGGCAAAAACGTCCAGTACCTGTCCGCAATATTTGTTGAAGTTTTGTTCCAGTTCCTGTTCATTGGATCCAGTTCCTGTTCATTGGATCCTGTTCCTACAATGGAAAAATCAAAATAGATAATCTGAAAGGCATTCTTCAACGGTGTGGGATGTTCTTTTATCCAGAGTCCGTCGAAGAGTGTATCGAACCGGTCCGCTTTGGCAATGTTGTAATACGCACGCATCATGCTGACAAATACGCTCTTTCCGAATCTTCTGGGACGTATAAGGAAAAGGTAGTTGCTTATCTCCTCCAGCATGGGAAGATACATCGTCTTGTCTACGTAATAGGAATTTTCCTGCCTTAACTGTTCGAAACTTGCCACTCCGTAAGGGATGCCTTTCACTTTTTCCTTTTCCATACCAGAATTGTTTTATGGGTTTGTCGTACGACAAAGGTACATTTTTTCACCACCGATTATACAGAAAGTTGTTTTTTTGTTTGGTATCAGCTGCCCACGTCTGTAGCTCTATGCTGTAAGTCCCGTTAACCTAAAGATAACATTGTGATAACATAATATGTGGAGACAAATACTTATCTTTGTGCTGTTAAAAGAAAGATTGTTTAATAAAATAGTAAGAAAAACTTATGAAAAGATTTACGAAAATTATTTGTTTTGCCTTGGCGGGATGCTGCATGCTTCCTTTGGGATTACGTGCACAGCAGATGCCTCCTGTACCAGTGGACAAGAACGTCCGTATCGGAAAACTGGACAACGGACTGACCTACTACATCCGTCACAACGACTATCCGGAAAACCAGGTGGACTTCTATATCGCCCAAAAGGTAGGGTCCATTCAGGAAGAAGAAAACCAGCGCGGATTGGCTCACTTCTTAGAGCACATGTGTTTCAACGGCACCAAGCATTTCCCCGGCAACACGTTGATTCCCTGGCTGGAATCGGTAGGCGTGAAGTTCGGCATGAACCTCAATGCCTATACAGCTGTCGACGAGACCGTGTACCGCATCTGCGGAGTGCCTTCGGAACGCATCGGCGTGCAGGACTCCTGCCTGCTGATTTTGAGCGACTGGGCAAACGGTCTGTTGCTCGAAGACAAAGCCATTGATGAAGAACGTGCCGTGATTCATGAAGAGTGGCGCAGCCAGATGCCTCCCATGCAACGCATTTTTGAAAAAACATCGCCCATTATTTTCCCGGATAGCCGCTATGGCAGCCGTTCTCCTATCGGACTGATGTCGGTTGTCGACCATTTCCCTTATCAGGCTTTGCGCGATTATTACGAGAAATGGTATCGTCCCGACTTACAGGGAGTCGTGGTGGTAGGTGATGTGGATGTAGACCGCATCGAAGCGAAAATCAAGGAGCTGTTTGCGCCTATTGAGCTTCCCGCCCAGCCTGCCGAACGTGTTTATTATCCGGTAGATGATTTTACCGAACCGGTGATAGCCATCGGACAGGACAAGGAGCAGGGCAACTCGCTGGTGAAGTTCTATTTCAAGTATGATGTATTGCCCGATTCGCTCCGCAACACGATGCTGGCGCTTACCACCGAATACATGCTGGACATGGCGGACATGATGATGATGTATCGCCTGCACGACATCTCCACCCGGCCGGATGCCCCGTATGCTTTGGCGCAGGGACAGCATGGCGATATGGAGTTGTGTAAGACCAAGAAGGCGATGGCATATATTGCCGTACCGAAGGGAAGCGACACCGAACCGGCTATGGACGCGGTCTATCGGGAAGTGTTGCGTGCCAAACGCGGAGGCTTTACCGCTACCGAGTATGCACGTTGCCGTTCCGAATACCTGTCGCAACTGGAACAGGCATACAATAACCGCAATCATCAGGAGAACAGGAAACTGGCTGAATCCTATGTCCGTAACTTCCTCGACAAGACGCCGATTCCGGGTATCGAGAACGAATATCAGCTGATGAACATGCTTGCCAATCAGATTCCGGTTGAGGCGGTCAATCAGATGTATGCCCAGTTGCTCAACGAACGGAACATGGCTGTTCTGATTGCGCTTCCCGAAAAAGAAGGTGTCGTTTGTCCGGATGTTGCTGCCCTGAAAGCCTCCTTGGCACAGATAGATGCCGAAGAGATTGCTCCGTATGTGGATAATGTAAAGGATGAACCGCTGATAAGCCAGCTTCCGGCAGCCGGAAAGGTTGTATCGGAAAAAGCGCTTCCCCAGTTCGGCGCCAAGGAATGGATGCTATCAAACGGAGTGAAGGTGATTGTGAAGAAGACTGACTTCAAAAACGATGAAATCGTATTCCGTGCTACGGCTAAAGGCGGTACGTCGGTTTACGGCGATGAATGGGTAAACGATTTGCTATTTATGCCTGTCGTAACTGCCCAACACGGTTTAGGCGAGTTCACCTTTGCCGATTTGACAAAACAAATGGCAGGAAAGCAAGCGATTGTCAATATCGAACTGGACCATTACGTACGCAATGTCAGCGGCAATGCCACTCCCAAAGACCTGAAGACCCTTATGGAATTGATTTACCTGAACTTTACGCAATTGAATGTCACCGCCGATGAGTTTACGGCATTGCAGAACCTGTTGAAAGGTGTGCTTCAGAACCAGGAATCCAATCCCCAACTGATTTTCCAGCAGAAATTGTATCAGTTTATGTATCAGTCACCACGTATGCAGATGCTGGATGCGGCGGATGTCGACGGGGCAAACCGTGAGCATATCCTGAAGATAATCCGCGAACAGCTCGCCAACGCTTCCCAGTTTACTTTCGTGTTCAGTGGAAACTTTGATGAAGCAGAATTGAAAAACCTGGCAGAACAATATCTGGCTTCGTTGCCGTCCGACCCGACACAGAAGGCTGAAATCAAGCGTATCAGCGGAATTGGGGTGACTGCAGGCGAAAAGACCGGAGAGGTCAAACTGAAAATGGAAGTGCCGCAGGCGTATGGCGGTATCTTCGTAAGCGGAACTGTTCCTTATAACTTCAAGAACCGGATATTGGCATCGATGTGTGCCCAGCTGATGAGTGCCCGCCTGCTCAGCGAGGTAAGAGAGAAAGAAGGGGCTACTTACTCCATTTCTACCGGCGGTGTGCTGGAACGTACGTCGGATGTGCCTTTGGTGTATCAGACTGTGTTCCCGATGAAACCGGAGAAGAAAGACCGTGCGCTGGAGATTATCCGCAACGAATTTGCGAAACTGGCGCAACAGGTAGACGAAGCCGAACTTGCCAAGGTAAAAGAGTTTATGGTAAAACACTTTGCCGAAATGGAGCGCACCAACAGTTATTGGTGTGGCGAGATAGCCGGCAACGAGCTGCTGCCTTCCGAATTGCCTGCCGATACCAAGGCGGTGATTGAAGCGATAAGCGCGGCGGATATCTGCGGCTTCATGAAAGAACTGGAAGCCCAGCAGAACTACCGTGTATTTGTGGTGATGCCGATGTGATTTTAGTTAACTAGTTGACCAGGTACTAGGTGACTAGGTTTTAAAAAACAATACTTTATCAAGTATATAGTCTTGCTGATGTTTACTAATGTATTTAATATCTAGTTACCTAGTACCTAGTCACCTAGTACCTAGTCACCTGAATAATTACCTTGGAAATAATAATGCAAATTCGGTGAACTCTCCTTCGATGCTGGTGACGAATACCTTTCCTTCGTGGGCATGCATCACTTGTTGTACGAAGTTCAGCCCTAAGCCGAAGCCGGAAGGCCTGTTCTTGTTCTTCTTTCGTCCGGCTGCGGCACGTTCATACTTGTTGAAGATAGTGCGCTGGTCGGCTTCCGAAATGCCCAAGCCGTTATCATGTACCTTGACGACGGTGTATTTCTCGTTCAGTTCCGAACGGATGCGGATGTCTACCCCTTCGGGTTTCGAATACTTGATGGCGTTGTCCATCAGGTTGCTCAATACCTCTTCCAGGTATTCTTTGTCGGCATATACCATCGGAGCCTTCAAGTCGGCGGTGAAGCGGACAGGCTTTTGCGCCTTGGCGGTAAACTTCACGGTCAGGTTTTCTACTATCGGTTCCAGCTGTACGTCTTCCCGGTTCATTTCCAGCTTGTGGCTTTCCAGCTTCGACAGGGTGAGCACCCTGTTGGTAAGGGTCAGCAGGTGGTCCACCTCGTTTTCGGCTATGGTGTAATATTTCTCTTTTGTCTCGGGCTTGTTGTCCAGTCTTCCGCTATGCAGGAAATAGAGTGCGGTGAAAATGGAGCTGAGCGGTGTCTTCATGTCGTGTATCATGGCATAGGTGAAGTCTTCCCGTATCTGGAAAATCTTGTTCATACGCGCGATGATACGGAT
>UMEP01065417.1_pt1 | contig 18922 bp, 10 predicted proteins | sample 1964771 | NCBI WGS metagenome assembly UMEP01 (sample SAMEA4836022, study PRJEB28245) | human gut metagenome | biome: gut microbiome; material: fecal sample | place: Denmark | collected 2008 | reverse complement strand
CCGTAGCCGTATTTTCTCTGCCAATGTGAATGCGTATTATACCCGTTGGACGGACAAGGCGTTGTTCGATAAGGGCTCGTTTACTGATGATAATGGTACAACAGAATATTGGGTAATGAACATGTTGGGGGCTAATGCAAATCACATGGGTGCAGAACTTGATTTTACCCTTCGCCCAACTCGTTGGCTGGATGTAACAGGTATGTTCTCGTGGGGAGACTGGCGTTGGAACGGAGAAGCTACTGGGTATATGCAGAATAACCAGGGGCAGATTTTAGCTGATTCACGTGGTACGGTTGTAACGGATATGACGAATGTGGAGCAGTATAAATACAGAATCAAGATGGACAATGTACATGTAGGTGGTTCTGCGCAGACTACTGCCGCCTTGGGATTGAATGTCCGTCCGATGAAAGGTTTGCGCCTGAGCATGGACTGGAACTTCTTTGCCCGTAATTTCGCAGACTATGATATCAATGCCGGCCAGGCTACCCAAAAAGAACCCTATGTGGTAAAAGACCCCTGGCAGATTCCTTCATACAGCACATTCGACCTCAGTGCAGGCTATACATTTGATTTTGGTAAATTGCGTGCTACGCTCAGTGGAAACGTATTTAATTTGTTCGATCAGGAATATATTGCAGACGCGCGTGACGGTTCTACTCACGACTGGGATTCGGCTACCCGCGTATTATATGGATTCGGACGTACTTATACTGTAAGATTGAAGTTGAATTTCTAAATCAGACTTGGTTATGAAGAAATATATATTATTAGGAAGCATATTCGCTTCGGTATTTATGCTGGGCTCCTGTGATTACAACGAGGATAATTTTCCCGGATATGATGAATATGATACAATAAAGGATATACGTAACGATACGATAACACTTGAGGCCGCTGATTATGCGACTATAGCGAAGCTGCAAGCCAATAATGATTCAGCTTTAGCTAAAGATCCTGAAACAGGAATTTATCTCAAAGCTTTGGAGAGTGTTGGAAAGAACCAGTTCTTTACGGATATGATTCTGCCTGAGGAATTTTTGCCGGCTTATATAGCCAACCGTTTCCCTTATTTGAGTGATAATTCGAAGGTGTTGGTAAACTATCGTTTTGCGCAAGATTTGCCAGCCTATTTGTCCCAGTTGGGTGCAGCGCGTACTTATCAGCTGGAAACTGAAGACTATAAAAGCGTGTGGGGAGATAAAGTAGACGCAAAATATCTGTCACCGTCTACAATAGGAAAAATCCCTGCCATTCTGAAAGCTGCTAATTCAAATGCAAAACAGGGTGATGTGCTTATGGTTGAGTACGCATTTTCAGAGACGGAACCGAGTATTGGCGGGGGTAGTGTCACTCCTGAACCTACCTATACCCCCATTTCTGAAATTATTGCTGCCGGTGCTGGCGAATATACTGCCAAAGGTATGGTAGTGGCTACTTATGGAAGAGGTTTCTTGTTGAATGATGGGACAGCTTCAATTCTTGTTTATTTAAACAAACCAGCCAATTATTCGTTAGGTGATGTTATATCGGTAGCCGGTACTACTTCCATTTATTCAGGTTTTGCCCAATTCCCACAATCATCTGAAGTGAATTTGTTGGAGCGCAGTGAGACATTTGCTTATCCTACAGCGGTTTCTATGAGCGGTGCTGAAATGGAAAAGTGGACCGAGAACGCAACGATAAAATATGTATCGGTCACTGGTAAACTGGTTATTAGCGGTAAATATTTGAATTTAGAGGTAGAAGGAGCTACACGCAAAGGTTCTATATCATATCCGGTTGCTGGATTGGTAGATGAAGGACTGAACGGGAAGAATGTGACTGTTACAGGTTATCTTATTGGTTATAATAAGGGCTTCGTGAATATCATGGCAACATCTGTAGTGGCTGAAGGAACAGAAAATGCTTATACTCCTATTGGTGTGGTTGCTCTTTCGGATGCAGGTTCCTATACAGTTAAAGGTTCTGTAGCAGCTACGTATGATAGAGGTTTCTTGTTGAACGACGGTACAGGCTCCATTTTGGTTTATCTGAATAAGAACTATACAGAAAAACGTAAGATTGGTGATATTGTAACCGTTTCAGGAAAGACATCTTCATACGCTGGTTTCAAGCAGTTTACAGACCAGTCTGTAGTTACCCTGATCAAGGAAAATGCAGAATGGACATATCCTGATTTGTTGCAACTGGCAGGAGCAGATATGGATGCATATTTGGAAGCTCCTTTTGTGGCTTATGTAAGTTATGAAGGTCTCCTGAAGATTGACGGGTTCTATTACAACATCACAATAGAAGGTGCGGAGAAAGCTACAGGTAGTCTGTCTTATGTACCGGAAGGACTTGTAGATAAAGCTTTGGATGGAAAGAAAGTACGTGTGGAAGGTTATCTCATTGGTGTGAGTAGTGGACGTTTTGTAAACACGATGGCTGTTTCTGTAACAGATGCTTCGGCTGCTACAACTAAGTCGATGTTGGCTACTCGTGCTGCTGTCGAGCCTAATGCTTATGCTGTATATCAGTTCAATGGAAGTGCCTGGAATGTTTATGAGCCTGAAGATGAATCTGTCAGTCTGGCTGTGATGCAACCAGCTGACTATAAGCCATTGGGTTATAACTCTATCAGTAATCCATCTGAGGTTCTTCCTGTTTATCTGAAGAATGCTTATCCATACGCTCAGATTGGAGACAAGAAAGCGGTTGTTTACTATTATTATGCGAATAAGGTATCTTCAGTGGCAGCATCGGAATATACTTTTGATGGGACAGCTTGGATTGAAACAGTCAATTCAGTTCCTGCTTCAATGATGTTTATGCTGGTAAACAACAGTTGGAAAGAGGCGGTTGAATATTATGCCAATACTTTTGCTGGTGAATTGCATGGAGATGCTGTTATTGTAGACGTGGAATTGGGAGGAAAAGATTATGTTTGGAGTACAATGGCAACTTCGGCACATATTCAGGCTTCAGGATATTATCAACAAAACAGGGTGACGGAATCTTGGTTGATTACGCCAAAAATTAATTTGACAGAAGCGATAGCTCCTAAGATGGTATTCGAGGCTGCTATTTCTTATTTATATTCCGGTAAATTGACCGATCATATCCAAGTTTGTGTTTCTACCGACTATGTTCCTAATGCAGAAAAGGCTAAGGAAGCAGTAGAGGCAGCCAAATGGGATGTTGTTTCATTCGACAAATGGGTGAGCGGTAGTACGTTCGAAGAGATGCAGGCTGATATGGCTGCTTATAAAGGCCAGCAAATTTATGTGGCATTCAAATATTCAAGCCATGCTGAATGTGCTCCTACATTCAAATTGAAGAATTTTGCGGTTAAGGAATAACAGGAAATTAATAACAGAATTCATGAAAAAGATTTCTTATTTGTTATTTGTACTTATAAGTGTTTGTTTCGGAGGATGTAATTCCTCCGAAACTGACCCTTATGGGTATATAGCACCTACTGTCGATGGTTCGTCCACTTTTGTTCTGAAAGGATATGAAAATGCCTATGAAGGATATAATGTGTTCAAGACTGAAAAGATAGATTATCCATTTTATATCCAACAGAAGAAGTTTGTCGGAAAGGCATGGGCGTTTGTGCTTACGTCTGAAACCAGTTTGGATAAGATGACACAGATACCATCGGCTGATCAATGGAAGGAGGCTGTGGACATTGTAAACGGAATGTGTTTTTGGGCTCGTTGCCAGGGATTGACTCAGTATGATTTTCTGAAAATTCGTGTGGCTTATGTGATGGGTAATAATGTTGGCCTTGAATATGTAGCGGCAGGTAGTGAAGAACATGACCTGAACAAAAATGATAATGCTAATGTGATTGTAGATGGAAAAACATCTTTGACGGCATTGCAGACACCCCACTATTCGGGAGAGGATTATTATGTAGACTATTACGTAAATGAGGCAGACAGGCAAATCTTGAATTTTGCCCTCCAATGGAGCGCAGAAAAGAAGCATGCATCTTGGGTGGCTTTCAGTTTTGACGAACTGACTTGTCAGGACTTGGTGAAACGTACGAATGCGTGGGAACAGGTTGATCCCAATCTTCCAATGGATGTACAGGTGAATGAGGCCATGCATCGGAACGATGGATTTGATAAAGGACATCTTTGTGCATCAGAGGATAGGGTTTATAGTGAAGCAGCCAATAAGCAAACATTCTACTATAGTAATATAAGCCCTCAATTGAATGAACTGAATACAGGATTTTGGCAGTCATTGGAAAATAAGGTACGTAGTTGGGGACGTTCTGTTCCAAATACTTATGATGAACTATTTGTAACGAAAGGAGCTTCTCTGAATGATTTGTTGATAAGCTTTACGGGAACGCCTGTGTACGATCCACCTCAGATACCTAAAACTGATGGGAATGGATTTACTGTCAATGGACTGGCTTCTCCTAAATATTATTTTATGGCTGTCCTTTCAAAGAAAGGGGAAATTTATCAAGCTATTGGTTTTTGGGTAGAACATAAAGAAGGATTACCTAAAAATCCTTCTGTGGAGGAGCTGAAGGCATGTGCTCTTAGCATTGACGATTTGGAAAAGAAAACAGGTATTGACTTTTTCTGTAATCTTCCTGACGTCATAGAGAACGCTGTCGAGAGTTCATGGAAGGAAACAGACTGGACCTGGTAATCGGAGTGTGATAACACTTGCTGAAACAAACAATCCCTGGTATCTTCGGTAAAGAAAGATGCCAGGGATTATTCGTTTGATGCAATGGTTTACTTGTTTACTACATGGATGGGCTTTCCTTCCATATAAGCTTTCAGATTGTCCAGCGCAATTTGCATGAGGCGTTGGCGGGCAGCCGTGCTGGCCCAGGCAATGTGCGGGGTGATGTAGCAGTTACGGGCGGTGAACAGTGGATTGTCGGCGCGGGGAGGTTCTTGTGAGAGGACATCGACACCGGCAGCGTAGATGCGTCCGCTGTTCAGTGCGTCGGCCAGATCTTGCTCGTTGATGAGTGGCCCGCGTCCTGTGTTGATGAGGATGGCGGTGGGTTTCATCAGGCTGAGGCGGCGGGCATTGACCATTTCACGGGTCTGCTCGGTGAGGGGGCAATGCAGGCTGACGATGTCGCATTCGGCAAACAGCTCGTCCAATTCCATCTTCTTGATTTCGGGTGGCAATTGGAAGTGTGATTTGGAAGTAAAGGCATGAACTTCCATACCAAAGCTGATGGCAATGCGGGCGGTCCGCATGCCGGTGTTGCCTAAGCCGACAAGACCTATCTTTTTGCCGGCCAGTTCGATGAGCGGTGTATCCCAGAAACAGAAGTCGGGACTATTGGTCCAGCGGCCTTTGTGGACTTCTTCCGAGTGATGTTGTACCTGTTGAGCGATATTCAACAGATGTGCAAAGACCATTTGGGCGACAGAGTCGGTGCTGTAGGCTGGAATGTTGGTGACGATGATGCCGCGTTCTTTGGCAGCTGTCGTATCAACGATGTTGTATCCGGTAGCCATGACGCCGATGTATTTCAACTGGGGCAGGGCAGCCATGTGTTCACCTGTTATGACGACTTTATTCGTCAGGAGTATGTCGGCCTCTTTGGCACGTTCCAGTAGTTCCGAGGGAGCAGTGCGGTCGTAGACAGTGCATTCGCCCAAGGTTTTCATTTCATCCCAGGAGAGATCTCCGGGATTGGCGGCATAGCCGTCGAGTGCTACAATTTTCATATGATATTTTTTATATTTAACATAGGTATTCAATAAAATCTTTCAGCTTTATACTTAATAATTAAAAGCGTTCTTTTCCCCAAAGCGCCTGCATCCGTTCCTTATGTTTGGCTTCCGCTGCATTCTCCTGTGGATGCCAGATGCTGTGGTCTTTCAGTTCGTCGGGCAGGAACTGCTGGCGGACGAAGTGGCCCGGATAGTCGTGGGCGTACTTGTAGTCTTCGCCATAGCCCAACTGCTTCATCAGTTTGGTGGGGGCATTGCGCAGATGAAGGGGAACAGGCAGGTTGCCGGTCTGTCGAACCAGCTCCAAGGCGTCGTTGATGGCCATGTAGGCTGAGTTGCTCTTGGGACTGGTGGCGAGATAAATGGTGGTTTCGGCCAATGGAATACGGCCTTCGGGCCATCCTACCTTCATCACGGCGTCGAAGCAGGCATTGGCCAGGAGCAGGGCGTTGGGGTTGGCCAGTCCGATGTCTTCCGAAGCGGAAATGACTAGACGACGGGCGATGAAAGCAGGATCTTCGCCGCCTTCCACCATGCGGGCCAGCCAGTAGATGGCCCCGTCAGGGTCGCTGCCGCGGATGGATTTGATAAAGGCGGAGATGATGTCGTAGTGCATCTCGCCGTCCTTGTCGTAGGCCAGCGGGTTCTGTTGCAGGCGTTCGGTTACCATGCCGTCGGTAATGACGACGGTGTCGTCTGTTTCCGATTCGACAACCAGTTCCAATATGTTGAGCAGCTTACGGGCGTCACCTCCACTATAGCGCAACATGGCGGTAGTTTCCTTCAGCTCGATGTGGCGTTCACGCAGGATATGGTCGGTTGTCAACGCTCGCTGTAGCAGTTCCAGCAGGTCTTCCTTTTCGAGAGACTTCAATACATAAATCTGGCAGCGCGACAGCAAAGGACGAATGACTTCGAACGACGGGTTTTCCGTCGTGGCACCAATCAGTGTCACGATGCCCTGTTCGACAGCCCCCAGCAGCGAGTCTTGTTGCGACTTGCTGAAACGGTGGATTTCGTCAATGAAAAGGATGGGATTGGCTTGGGAAAAGAAACGGTTGTTCTTGGCACGGTCGATTACGTCGCGCACGTCTTTTACGCCGCTGGTCACGGCGCTCAGCGTATAGAACGGGGTTTCCAGCTTGTTGGCAATGATTTGTGCCAGCGTCGTCTTACCCACTCCCGGAGGTCCCCACAGGATGAAGGAGGAGATGCGTCCTGCATCGATCATCTTACGGAGCACTGCTCCCGGTCCGACCAGATGTTTCTGGCCGATGTATTCGTCTAATGTCTTGGGCCGAAGCCTTTCTGCCAGTGGTTGCACGTTTGTTCTATAGATTAAAATATCATCATGATCATGAAGCGGATACCGTCTTTCTTCACGCCGGGAATGTCGGTGTAGGTGAGACGCCGCACGTATTCGATGTGCAGCAACTTGAAGATATTATAGATACCTACACTGGCCTCCACGTAGGGCGTCTTTCCCATGACGTAGCTGGTAGGCATACCGTTGCGGGTAGGGAAGAGGAAGAGGTCGGGATCGTTGCTTTTGTACGGATTGTTCTTATCGGTCAGTGTACCCCACAAGCCACGGATGCGGAACATCTCACGCCATTTCAGTTTCTTCAGCAAGGGGATGCGGTTGAAGAGCTTGCCGTTCATGTCGTAACTCAGCGCCAGCGAGCCGTAGCGGTCATTCAGAAACTCCATGTTGTTGATGAGTGAGAACGATTCGTTGTGCTGGGTGATGTATGACAGGTTGGCCATGGGCAGGTTCAGGAACGGGAATGGTACCTTGTTCCACTGGGCACCCGCACGGGCTGTGATGTCGATCTTTCCCCAGGAACCGAACCAGAAACGCTTGCGCAGTCCTATCTCCGTGAGGTTGAAGTTGTATTCACCTCCCAATATGCCTTTGAAACCGACTGTATGCGAGAGGGTGAACTGAGGAGCGTCCAGCGATACGGGTACACGACGCTGCTTGGTATTGACAAATGTTTCGCCCGGGGCATAACGCAGCGTTACACCCAGTTCGGTAGTGGTGATATCATGGACCAGCGTATTGTTTTCGCCCAATACACCGGGAGTTTCACCGTCGTTGCGCCAGTATTGCAGGATGCCGGCCGGCTGGTCGTTGCGGTGGCGCAGCATGGCTTTGACGGAAAAACCGGTATTTGTTTCCAATTCGTAGTTGAGGGTAGCGTCACGGATATAGGACATCTGGTCGACGGTTGTCCATTTCCAGCCTACGAACATGTTATCCTTGTCTGTCTCTAGGTATTTGTCCATAGGCGACATGACATCGTAGGTATATTTGAAAGACAGATAGTGTTTAGGAAACTCCCACAACACATATTCGCGTTTGTTGAATGAATAGGCCACCTGGCCGGAGTAGAACCACTTCTTGTCACGTGTACCATACGCACCATATCCGCTGAAGTTCCAGTGGGGATGCAGATTACCGGTTGTCATACCACTGAGACGGAAACGGGCTCCGTTCACGTAGTTGCTGGTGATGATGGTGTTGATGGGGCCGAAGTCGAACTTACTGGGATGGTCTTTACTACCGGTTTCCACGAAGTTCTCGATCAGTGCCTTGGCGCCGAAGATGATGATTTTGAATCCCGGTATCTGTTCGATACGGTTCATGAAGAGATCCATGGTACTCTCTTTCTTGGTGAGGGGGACCTGACGTACTTCAGCCCAATATTCGTCGCTCTTGGCCAGCATGTTGGCTTCCTTGATGACTTTTCCTTTCAGGCGGAAGAGGCGGGGTTCTATTTCGTCAAAGTTGTATTTCGAATATTTGGTCGTGCGTTGCACTTCCAGTCCCTGGACACCTTTCATCAAAGCCAGTTCTACGGTCATATCGTCGTCGGTCAGTACCCAATTGCTGTCGGGCAGTTGTTCGAACTGTTGTACGATGTCCAGACTTTCAACGAAGTTTACACCTGTTTTTTTAGGCAGGTTCATGGTACATTTTTTTACGGCATAGGTCGAGTCTTTCACCACATACAAATGGCCTGTAAAGCCGAAGTCCTGCGAATTGTTGGGGACGAACGTCAGGTGTACACATTCATGCTGGTCTACCATGAGTGTATCCATCAGGTAATATCTGTAGAACGAGATGGCTCCTCGCCCGATGGGGCTTACGAAGCGGCGTTGCAGCAGGCGGATGTCGTCGTCGTAGATGTTGACGTCCGAGAAAACATCGTTCAGGATCGTACCCAGCATGTCGCCCGTACTGAAGAATTCTTCAATACCCGTCGAGTTCATACCTTCGATGATGGTTTTCTCGCTGAGTGGATCCTTGCGGTAGATGGTTCGCGAAGCTGTCTCCTTGATGGAGATGGGCAATATTTGCTTGCCGGTTTTAGGCGATGTTTCTACCTGATCCTTGAAAAAGGAGAACTTCTTGTACAGTCCTTTTTCCATCTTTTCGGGGGTGACATCGTTTAGCGACATCTTCATCTTTTCGTACTTCTGGTATTGGTAGAAGTCGTTTTCTTCCAGTTTCAGCTGTTTCTTGTGTTCGATGACTTTACGCATAAAGTCCACAGCCGGATTGTTCTTACGGGAGTATTTTTCTCTTTTGGGTTTGACTACTACTTCGGACAACATGATGTCGTCGGGCGACATTTTGACATTTAGCACTTTCTGTCCGGGTTTGATCTTGACTTTCTTGGTGACGTAACCGATTGTAGAGAAAGTCAGTTCGTCCCATCCCTTGCGGGTCTCTACCTTGTATTCTCCGTCTCCGTTGGTAATGGCTCCCACGCCTTTGCCTTCGTACTGGACAGTGACATACAACAAGGGTTCGTTGGTGATTGAATCTGTAACGGTACCTCTGATTTGGGCGGATGCTCCTGCTGAATGGGCGAAAAGGAGCACTGTCAGAAGAATGAGAGTTGTATATAATTGCTTCATATCTATCATAATCGAACTGCAAAGTTAGTAATTTGCAAGCAAATAAGAAGCAAATTTTGATTATTTGGGAATTGAGAACTAAAAATATGGAAAAATTGAAAACTATTATTTAGTTTTCATCCTCTTCTTAGTCCTCAATTCCGGACAGGTATAGTCTGTTATTTTGTAAGCAGGACTTGTACGATACGTTCTGCCGTACGGCCGTCCCAACGTTCGGGTAGGGTACTGTGCTTCCAGTCGCCTTTTAGCATTTTTTCCAGTGAGGCCGAAAGAGCAAACGTGTTTTCACCTACCAGTTCGTTGGTTCCGATACGCCAAGTTTCAGGGTGTTCGGCATACGTATTCAGCGTGATGCAGGGTACGTCGAGGAAGGTGGCTTCTTCGGCGATGTTGCCCGAGTCGGTCACAATACCCTGTGCCTGGTTGATGAGGAACCCGAAGTGCAGATAGCTTTGCGGCGGCAGGATGTGCAGGTTGGGGGCACTGATGCCAGTGGCTTGAATGGCTTGCTGTACGTATGGGTGCAGGGGGGCTACGACGGGGACCCCGCCGGCTCTGTCAAGAATTGTTTGTAGCAGGGACTGGAGGACCTGGCGTTGTTGCAGCAGCTCGTGTCGGTTCAGAGTGAGCAGCAGGTAGCAGCCTTTCTTCAGACCGAGCGTAGAGAACCACAAGGGCTGGAGCAGGCGGTGGCGGTTGTAGCGGATAGTGTCCATCAGGATATTGCCAACGTAGTGGATGTACTCCGGTATCATGCCTTCCTGGTTCAGGTTGCGGTTGGCGGCCATGCTGGCTGCAAACAGGTAGTCGGAGATGGCGTCGACGATGGTGCGGTTCACTTCACGCGGCATGTTCATGTCGAACGAACGGGTACCTGCAATGACATGTGCCACCTTCAGTCCGCGCTTCTTGGCTACGATGGCGCAGCTCATGGTGGCAGTCATATCGTCCACAACGAGCACCGTCTGTGCCGGGTGGGCGTTCAACTCTTTTTCAAAGGCCAGCATGATGTCGGCCGTCACTTGCGAATGGTCGTTACCGGTGACACCCAGATAGGAGTCGGGCTTCTTCATGGCGAGGTCGGAGAAGAGGGAGGCTTCCAGTGCCGGATCGTTTTCCGGACCGGTATATACCACGCGGTAACTGATGTCCTGACCGGCTTCGCGTGCGGCATCGATGGCACGGCACAGGGGGGCTATTTTCATAAAATTGGGGCGTGCGCCCGCTACAATCGTTATTTTCATGAGTCGAACCTTTTAAATCTTTCACAAAAGTACGTTTTCTAATGGAATTTTATTCGTTACTTTGCAGGAAATTTCATCTATATGCCTACATTTGTTCAGATACTCGATTTTGTGGGGACGTTTGCTTTTGCGATCAGTGGCATTCGTCTGGCATCGGCCAAACGGTTTGATTGGTTTGGCGCATACGTGGTTGGTTTTGCTACGGCCGTGGGTGGCGGTACGTTGCGCGATTTGTTGCTTGACGTGACTCCGGGCTGGATGACCGATCCTATTTATCTTATATGTACAGGGCTTGCGTTGGTTTTTGTGACCATGTTTGGCAAGCATCTCATTCACCTGAACAATACGTTTTTCTTTTTCGATACCATCGGTCTGGCTCTGTTCACGGTTGTAGGTGTAGGGAAGAGTCTGTCCTTGGGCTATCCTTTTTGGGTGGCTATCATCATGGGTAGCATGACGGGTGCGGCCGGCGGTGTTATTCGCGATGTGTTTATTAATGAGATTCCGCTGATATTCCGTAAAGAAATCTATGCGATGGCTTGTGTGGTAGGTGGATTGGTCTACTGGGTGTGCGCGTTGGCACAGATGGACGACTACATCTGCCAGATAGCTTGTGGAGTGGTGGTCTTTCTGACACGTATTTTGGCAGTGAAGTATAAGATATGCTTGCCGACCTTGTCGGGACACGCTTAAAAGACGGACTGGTTACAGGTTATAAGTAGAAAAACAGATACGGACGATGTGAAAACTAAGTATCACATCGTCCGTATCTGTTTTTCTTTCTGTTCTGATGAAGTGCTTTCTGAGGGTCTGACGAAGTGCTTCGTCACCCTCTCATGCAGTGCTTTGTTACCCCCTGAGGAAGCACTTCGTGACGGTGCCATGCAGTGCTTTCTCAGAAGGCCATAATACGGGTCGTTTTGGTTAGAACAGCGTATCTTTCGTGTTGAACAGTTTGTTGTCGTTCAGTTTGACTACTTTTCCGTATTTCTCCAGCTTCTTCAGGTCTATCATCTTGGGGTTACCCATGATGGCGATTGCATAGGGTTTGCCTTTGATGTTCGTCTCGTAGAACTTTACGATGTCGTCGAAGGTCAGTGCATCGATTTGCGGCAACTGTTCCTTGGCAGGATCTTCAGTATAGCCTTGGTAACCGAGGTTAACCAGATACATCGCCTTGCTGCGGAAGTCGGGATGGTTGGTCAAGGCCGACTGGCGCAGATAACTCTTGATGTTGTCGATGCGGTCGGCATTCTTCGGCATGTCGTTGATGAGGCCCATGAACACGTCGATGGCGTCGTTGGCCTTGTCGTTCTGCGTACCGATGCTGCCGTACAGGTAGCTGGCTTTGCCGGCTATACCCTGTGTGGCTGCGTAGGCGTAAGCCGTATAGGCCATGGAACGCTTCTCGCGGATTTCGTTCAATACCAGTCCGGTGAAGTCCAGACCGAAGTATTGGTTGAAGGCATCGCGCAGCACGTCATCCTTCTTGTCGGCTGTCTGCATCGGCAGGTAGAAGTGGATCTGTGCCTGTTCTGCGTCATTGTTGGGCAGGAAGTAGATGGTATTTTCACTTACAGCCTGCATTGGTTTCACGCGCGGCGATTCAGACGGGCGCTCATTGGCTACGAGCGGGAGGTTCTGGCTCAGGATGCTGTAGACGTTGTCGAAGGGTAGGGTACCGGTATAGAAGATTTTCGATTCGAAATTGGATGCGCGGTTGATGTCACCCGTCAGTTCGGAGATCTGCAGTTCGAGCACTTCTTTGTCCGTCAGTTCGTCGATGTAGTCCGACTTGTCACCGTAGAGCAGATACTGGCGCAAAGCCTCGTTCAGTGTGCTGACGTTTTCCTTGCGTTGCTGACGTGTACTCAGGATGTTACCTTTCAGTTGTGCCAGCTGCTTGTCGTCCAGTTTGGGCATCAGAATCTGGCGGGAGAGGAGCTGGCAGGCCTGGGGCAAGGTTTCTTCAAATCCTTCCATGACGATGGTCAGGTAGTTGGAGCTGGCCGATACATAGCAGGTAGCATTCAGTTTGCTGAGTTCCTCCTTCAGCTGCTGCGGTTCGTAGAGTCCCATCACGCCGGCGTTGTTCATCAGGCTGGCGGCTACGTCGAGTTTGGGGAATTCTTCGGTTCCGGCTCCGTACTGCAGGACGAGCTGGAAGATGTTGTTTTCCTTGTTTGGCGTGTAGTACATCTTGGAACGGTCGTTCAGTTGTTTTACCTGTACATCGCTAAAGTCAATCAGGTTTTCAGCTACATGACCGATGGGCAGGCTCTTGAATTGCAGGGCGTAGAGCGACTGCTGGCCTACGGGCGGTTCCACGGGCTTGTAGTTGGGCTTGGCTATTTTCTCACCCTTCTTGGCCTTGCCCTGTTCGATGTAGAGGGCCAGGTAGTTTTTGGACAGATATTGTTTGGCTACGCGCTTTACGTCGTCGTTTGTTACAGCCATGATCTTGTCCTTGTAGTTTAATATTTCGCCCAGATCCTGTTCATTATAGAAAGCATTCATCAGGATCATGGCTTTCTGTTCGTTCTTCTCCATGGCCAGGTCGAACTGGCGGCACATTTCCGCCTTGATGGCATTGATTTTCCAATCTTCGAACTCACCGTTGGCAATCTTCTCGATAGCTTCCAGAGCTTTTTTCTCGGCGCTTTTGTTCGATTCGAAGCGGCGTTGGTTTTCATCGTAAAGCGGTATGCTTACTACGACCGAGCGTCCTTGTTCACGGAAAGTCTGTGCGTAAGCTCCGGCACTGGTTAGTTCGCCGTCCAATACCAGTTTATCCAACGCACCTGTTTGGCTGCCGTTGCTCAGCAGAGAGAGGGCGATATCCAGTGCATCCTCGTCAGGATGTCCGGCCGGTACGCCGTTGAACACCATGGCCACCTGCGGATAGTAGCCCACCTTTTCAGTGTATTGTTTGCGTCCCTGGATGTTCATGTCCGTGTAGGTTTTGCGTTCGGGCATTGGCTTTTTGGCCAGACGGCCAAAGGTGCCGGCGATGCGGCCGGCTACCTGCTGGGCGTTGATGTTACCGACTAGCACGAGCACCATGTTTTCGGGTACGTACCAGGTGTCGTAGAATTCGATGAGCTTGCTCAGCTGCGGGTTCTTCAGATGCTCGGGCAGGCCGATGATGTCGCGCGAATAGGGGTGTCCTTCGAATGCCTTGCTCATGAAAAAGCTGCTGACAGCCTGATTGGGATTGTCCTGTGCGCGGTTGTACTCTTCGTACACGTTCTCCAGTTCGGGTTGGAAAGAACGGAACACGGGATGGATGAAACGTTGTGAAGAGATTTCGAGCCACTTGTTTATCTGATAGGCTGGGAAGGAGCTGTGATAGAACGTATAGTCGTAGCTTGTTGCTGCATTCACGCCTTTGGCACCGATACTTTCCATCAGACTGGAATATTCGGTTGGCAGGCTGATCTTACCAGCCTTCAGAGTGAGTTCGTTGATTTCCTGGTTCAGGGCATCTTTCTTTACCGGATCGGTCTCGGCAGCCCGTTGGTCATACTTAGCGATGATTTCCTTGTAGATAGGCTCTTCTTCACTCCAGTTGAGGGCACCGATATTGTCTGTTCCCTTGAACATGACGTGCTCCAGGTAATGGGCAAGTCCGGTGTATTCTTCCGGCTCGTTGATGGAGCCGGCGCGTACACCAACCAGTCCGAACACGTCCGACTTGGATGCGTCTTCCCATATATATACGGAAAGACCATTTTTCAGTTTGAATGCTTTCAGCCCCTGACTAAAGGCTGGCATGGCTATGACGGCAATGGCCAGACATAGTAGCATTTTCAGTTTCATGACTCTCATAACTTTACATTTTTTCGATTGATGTGTTTTTGTTGGTTAATCAGTCTACAAAACTATAAAAAAATCACATTTATTTGTCTTTTTACTTCCGAAATTATCGTATTTCTAAAATGGTTTGGAACCGGATAATTGGGGTAAATGTGACAATATGATATATAACATATCTTTTGATATGAATATTTTTAGTATTTATATGCCGATATGTCAATTAAAACTGCTATATTTGTATATGTTAAGTTAACCCAAAGAAAAAGAATCACTAATACCTGACTACAATGAAAAAAGAAATTAAGTTCAGTCTCGTCTACAGAGACATGTGGCAATCCTCCGGTAAGTATCAACCAAGAGTGGACCAACTGGTTCGCATTGCTCCATTGATTGTCGAGATGGGCTGTTTTGCAAGAGTGGAAACCAATGGTGGAGCTTTCGAGCAGGTGAATCTGCTTTATGGTGAAAATCCGAACAAAGCCGTGCGTGCTTTTACCAAGCCTTTCCATGAAGCTGGAATCCAAACTCACATGCTGGACCGTGGATTGAACGCTTTACGTATGTATCCTGTGCCAGCTGATGTGCGCCGCCTGATGTATAAAGTAAAGCACGCACAGGGTGTAGACATTACCCGTATCTTCTGCGGATTGAACGAAACTCGCAATATCATTCCTTCCATTCAATATGCTTTGGAGGCAGGTATGATACCACAGGCTACACTCTGTATCACCTATTCGCCGGTTCATACCGTAGAATATTATACCGAAATTGCCGATAAGTTGATTGAAGCGGGTGCGCCTGAAATCTGCCTGAAAGATATGGCCGGTATTGGCCGCCCGGGCATGTTGGGACGTCTGACCAAAGCTATCAAGGATCGGCATCCCGAGGTTATCATCCAGTATCACGGTCATAGTGGTCCGGGCCTGTCGATGGCTTCTATCCTCGAAGTATGTGAAAACGGTGCTGATATTATCGACGTGGCTATGGAGCCGATGTCGTGGGGTAAGGTACATCCTGACGTGATTTCTGTGCAAGCCATGTTGAAGGATAAGGGTTTCCAGGTGCCCGAAATTAACATGAAAGCCTATATGAAGGCACGTGCCATGACGCAGGAATTTATCGATGACTTCCTGGGCTATTTTATGGATCCTACCAATAAACATATGTCTTCCCTTTTGTTGAAGTGTGGATTGCCGGGTGGCATGATGGGTTCGATGATGGCCGACTTGAAGGGAGTGCATTCAGGTATCAACATGATTCTGAAGAGTAAGAATCAGTCGCCCATGAGCATTGACGATCTGTTGGTGATGCTGTTCGATGAAGTGGAATACGTATGGCCTAAATTGGGCTATCCTCCGTTGGTTACTCCGTTCAGCCAGTATGTCAAGAATGTGGCGCTGATGAACGTGATGCAGCTTGTCAAAGGTGAAGAGCGCTGGACGATGATTGACAACCACACTTGGGACATGATTCTTGGTAAGAGTGGACGTCTGCCAGGAGCACTGGCGCCTGAGATTGTGGAACTGGCTAAAGAGAAAGGTTATGAATTTGTGGATACCGATCCGCAGGCCAACTACCCTGATGCTTTGGATCAGTATCGCAAAGAAATGGATGAAAACGGTTGGGAATATGGCGAAGACGATGAAGAATTGTTTGAACTGGCTATGCATGACCGTCAGTACCGTGACTATAAATCGGGCGTTGCCAAGAAGCGTTTCGAAGAAGAGCTGATGCGTGCCAAAGACGCAGCTTTGTCTAAGGGAGCTGTATCGGAAGAGGAAGTGAAGAAACTGAAGCGAGCTAAAGCAGATCCGGTGGTTGCACCCTCTAAGGGACAGGTTCTTTGGGAAGTTTCCGTAGATGGTCCTTCGTTGGCACCGTTTGTCGGACGCAAGTACCAGCACGATGAGGTATTTTGTTACATTTCTACTCCATGGGGTGAATATGAGAAAATATATACCGGATTTACGGGACGTGTTGTAGAAGTTTGCGCTCAACAGGGAGCTGTGGTCAACAAGGGCGATGTGATAGCCTATGTTCAGCGCAGTGATATTTTTGCATAATCTGTTGTTTCATGGTCGGTTATCGATAGGTGTTGGCATGTATTAGTTGTGCATGTGGTAAAAAGCTTGTAGATAGCAACAGATTGGGAGAGTGCATCAATGGGATGCACTCTCTTTTTATGTTTTAGAACGCTTCTGTCATGTTGAAGTAGAACAGCGTCTGGTTGTTTACTGTATTCTTGCCCAAATCCAGGCGGACATTCATACGAGGTTGCACTTCGATGCGAAGGCCGACACCGTAGTTAGGTAGTACACCTTCTATTTTAGTGGGAGTGGGGCCCATGAATCCGCATCCACCCCATACTACGAAACCCAGATGGTTGATTATACGTTTTAACCAGGTTTCTTGATCGGTATTCAGCATCTGTCGGTATTCAGCCATCACGATGTGCGATGATTTGTCGCGATACTGTCCTTGATAATAGCCTCGGAGATCGAAAGGAGTACCTGTCAGGGAGTATTGTGTTAAGGGTATGTTGTCACCGAATACATTTTTGGTTTGAGCTGTCCAGGCGATAACCTTGCGTTTGCCTACCTCTTTGTATTGGCGGTAGTCCAATTCGAGACGATAGAAGTTGTGTTCACTTCCGAATATTTTGTGATACATCATTCCACGGAAATCCAGATAGATACCTTTATAGGCATTGGCTGGAACGTCGCGGCTATCGTATGTCAACAGGAAACCCAGACCGGAATTGAAGTTCTTGTATCCGTGGGCGGTTCCGCCTGCTTCTTGGTATGACTGGTTTTCTACCAAGCCTTTAGCAGGTTTGGTGAAATGATCGTAGTTGATGTCAATCTGTGGACCTGCGAAGAAATCGCTTTCGCCCAGTCGGAACAGAAACCAGGGATTGATCTGTACGCCGCTGTACCGGTATTGGCTGGTTGAGTCGCTTCGAATGTAGTCTCTGTTGGTCGTATAGCCGATATCGTAATAATTTTCCACCGTGTTTTTGTAACTGAACTTACCAAAAAGACGGAAACGGTCGTGTTTAAAGAATAATTGTGGCTTGGAGAATATGTTGATTCCTCCATCGAACATGAAGGCCAGGGCTATTGGTACCACCGACCGTTTCAGGGTTGTGTCTTGAGGATTCAGGCTGAATGTCATCAAGGCACTTCCGCCTACCAGCAGGCCAAAGTCCGGTGAGTAGCTCGGGCCGCCGAGGATGTTATAGTGGAAATTACGGTTCGCTTTCTTGAGCTTTCGCAATTCTTTTTTGCTGAGGGTCGGGGTACTGTCGTTAACGGCTGCCGTATCGTTCTGTTGTTGTGCCTGTACGCCGGTCGCCACTAGCGTAAACAGAAGCAGAATGGTTATTAAATTCTTCATACTTGTTGGAAATGTGATGCAAAGGTACTAAAAATCTCAGAAATAGTTAATATCTTTGTCATTGTTAACATTGTAATTTAAATTGTATTGCTACAGATGAAAAAACAAATGATTTCTGTGATTGTTCTGTGTGCAGGCCTGTTAAGTGTACAGGCCCAGGACAAGAATGGTGGTATCAGCCCGGAAATGCTGGGACAGATACGCCAGAGCTATCAAGATACGGCTTCTGACAAAGCCTTGCGTAATGCCATCGGCAGTAACAGCATCAAGTCTTTAACTCTGAATCAGGAGAAGCAGGTAGGGATTGATACAGATTTCTCTGTTAAAGTGGAGTCCAAGGGGATTACCGACCAGCAGTCGTCAGGACGCTGCTGGCTTTTCACGGGGCTGAACGTGATGCGCGCCAAGGCCATTGCACGTTTCGGCCTGCCGGGATTGGAATTCTCGCAAACGTATTCGTTTTTCTGGGATCAGCTGGAGAAGTCCAATCTGTTCTTACAGGGTATTATTGATACGGCTGAAAAGCCGATGAACGACCAAACGGTAGAGTGGCTCTTCAAACATCCTTTGAGCGATGGAGGTACGTTTACCGGCGTGGCCGATATTGTAAGGAAATACGGACTTGTTCCCAAAGAAGCCATGCCAGAAACTTACAGTAGTGAGCATACGAGTCTTATGTCGTCGCTCATCGGGCTCAAATTGAAGGAATATGGTTTGTCTTTGCGCGAGATGGTGCAGAAAGGGGCCAGTGCTTCCGATTTGGAGAAGACAAAGACCGAAATGCTGGGTACCGTTTACCGTATGTTGGCATTGAATTTGGGAGTA
>UMEP01001823.1_pt1 | contig 19464 bp, 11 predicted proteins | sample 1964771 | NCBI WGS metagenome assembly UMEP01 (sample SAMEA4836022, study PRJEB28245) | human gut metagenome | biome: gut microbiome; material: fecal sample | place: Denmark | collected 2008 | reverse complement strand
GAGGTCCCGAGTTCAAATCTCGGTTACAGCTCTACGACTTTATGATTATATCAAAAGAAGCAGAAAATACACGATTATTCATTAAAATAACAAATAATTAAAGCTATGGCTAAAGAACATTTTGAACGTACCAAACCACACGTTAACATTGGTACTATCGGTCACGTAGACCACGGTAAGACTACTCTGACTGCAGCCATCACAAAGGTGCTTGCCGAAAGAGGACTTACAAAGAGTGAGGAAGTTAAGTCTTTCGACCAGATTGACAACGCTCCCGAAGAGAAAGAGCGTGGTATCACCATCAATACTGCCCACGTTGAGTATGAGACTGCAACTCGTCACTACGCTCACGTTGACTGCCCGGGACACGCTGACTACGTGAAGAACATGGTTACTGGTGCGGCTCAGATGGACGGTGCCATCATTGTTGTCGCTGCAACCGACGGTCCTATGCCCCAGACTCGTGAGCACGTGCTTCTCGCACGCCAGGTGAACGTTCCTCGTTTGGTCGTATTCCTGAACAAGTGCGACATGGTTGAGGATGAGGAAATGCTCGAACTCGTTGAAATGGAGATGCGCGAGCTTCTCGATCAGTACGAGTACGACGGCGACAATACTCCTATCATCCGTGGTTCTGCACTCGGCGCCCTGAATGGCGTTAAGAAGTGGGAAGACAAGGTTATGGAGCTCATGGATGCTGTTGACAACTGGATTCCGCTGCCTCCGCGTGACCTCGACAAACCGTTCCTGATGCCGGTTGAGGACGTGTTCTCAATCACTGGTCGTGGAACTGTTGCTACTGGCCGTATCGAGACTGGCCGTGTTAAGGTTGGTGATGAAGTTGAGCTGCTCGGTCTTGGCGAGGACAAGAAGTCAGTTGTTACTGGCGTTGAGATGTTCCGCAAGATTCTTGACGAGGGTGAAGCTGGTGACAACGTAGGTCTGTTGCTCCGCGGTATCGACAAGAACGAAATCAAGCGTGGTATGGTACTCTGCCACCCGGGACAGATCAAACCTTACAAGAAGTTCAAGGCTCAGATCTACGTTCTGAAGAAAGAGGAAGGTGGACGTCATACTCCGTTCGGAAACAAGTATCGTCCTCAGTTCTATCTCCGTACAATGGACTGCACAGGTGAAATTTCTCTGCCCGAAGGCGTTGAAATGGTAATGCCTGGTGATAACGTAACTATCACAGTAGACCTGATCTACGCTGTTGCATTGAACGTTGGTCTGCGTTTCGCTATCCGTGAAGGTGGCCGTACAGTAGGTGCTGGTCAGATTACTGAGATCATTGACTAATACAATTTAGTTTTAAAATAAGGGCTCTCGCCTTAACTGACGAGAGCCTATTTTACGGGAATAGCTCAGTTGGCAGAGCACTGGTCTCCAAAACCAGGTGTCGGGAGTTCGAGCCTCTCTTCCCGTGCAAAAAAGAGATAATATGTTTAAGAGTTTAACAAATTATTGCAAAGTTTGCTACGAAGAACTTGTGCATAAAACATCATGGCCCACACGAGCCGAACTTACTCACACCGCAATGGTTGTATTATCTGCTTCCTTGATCATTGCGCTTGTGGTGTTCATTATGGATTCCGTGTTCCGGTTTGTCATGAGTACGATCTATCCTAATTAATATCGTTATTAAAGGAAATGGCTGAATCAGGTAAGAAATGGTATGTATTGCGTGCTGTCAGCGGGAAGGAAGCCAAGGTAAAAGAGTATATCGAGGCTGAACTCAAGCACAATGCGCTTCTTTCTGCGTGTGTATCTCAGGTGCTGATACCTATGGAGAAACATGCTTCTTTGCGCAACGGCAAAAGAGTCGTAAAGGAGAAAATAGCTCTCCCCGGCTATGTGCTTGTTGAGGCAGAGCTGAAAGGAGATGTCGCTCATACGCTTCGCTTCATGCCTAATGTTTTGGGATTCCTCGGTGGACAGGAAAATCCTACTCCGGTGAGGCAGTCTGATGTCAACCGTATACTCGGTACAGCCGAAGAAACGGAGTTGGCTGAAGAGGTAAACATCCCGTTCAGCGTGGACGAGACGGTAAAAGTTACGGATGGCCCGTTCAGTGGTTTTAGCGGTGTAATCGAAGAGGTTAATACCGAGAAACACAAACTCAAGGTCATGGTTAAGATTTTCGGACGCAAGACGCCTCTGGAACTCGGTTTTATGCAAGTTGCAAAAGAATGACGCATTGTTACGGATGCGGATGTTCTTTTATATAATAAATTTTTAATTTACAAACGAAATGGCTAAAGAAGTTGCTGGATTAATCAAATTACAGATTAAAGGTGGCGCTGCGAATCCTTCTCCTCCCGTAGGACCGGCTCTCGGTTCAAAGGGTATCAACATTATGGGATTCTGTAAGGAATTCAACGCCAGAACCCAAGATAAGGCTGGAAAGATACTTCCTGTCGTTATCACTTACTATGCTGACAAGTCATACAGCTTCGAAATCAAGACCCCTCCCGCAGCCGTACAGCTCATGGAGGCAGCCAAGGTTAAGAGCGGTTCAGCCGAGCCCAACCGAAAGAAAGTAGCTTCTGTTACATGGGATCAGGTACGTGCTATTGCTGAAGACAAGATGGCTGACCTTAACTGCTTTACAGTAGAGTCTGCCATGAAGCTTGTAGCAGGTACTGCAAGAAGTATGGGTATCACTGTAAAAGGGGACTTCCCTGGTAAATAATTTATAACTTCAAGAAAATGAGTAAACTGACAAAAAATCAAAAATCAGTAGCTGATAAGGTTGAAGCAGGGAAAGCATACTCTTTGAAGGAAGCTGCCGAGCTGGTCAAGGAAATTACCACGACAAAGTTTGACGCTTCTCTTGATATCGATGTACGCTTGGGCGTTGACCCGCGAAAGGCAAACCAAATGGTAAGAGGTGTTGTTTCTCTTCCCAATGGAACCGGTAAGGTTACACGCGTGCTTTGCCTTTGTACACCAGATGCTGAAGCTGCTGCTAAAGAAGCAGGTGCTGACTATGTTGGTCTTGACGAGTATATCGAAAAGATCAAGGGTGGTTGGACTGATGTTGACGTCATCATCACCATGCCGTCTTGCATGGGTAAAATCGGACCTCTTGGACGTGTCCTCGGTCCGCGCGGCTTGATGCCTAACCCCAAGAGCGGTACTGTGACAATGGATGTAGCAAAGGCTGTCAAGGAAGTTAAGCAAGGTAAGATTGACTTCAAGGTTGACAAGACTGGTATCATCCATGCTTCTATCGGAAAGGTATCTTTCACTCCCGAGCAAATTTATCAGAATGCCAAGGAGTTCATCGCTACCGTAATAAAGCTGAAACCTGCTGCCGCTAAAGGTACATACGTCAAGAGTATCTATATTTCAAGCACTATGAGTAGGGGTATCAAGATTGATCCTAAATCAGTTGAATAACTCTAAAAGTTTTGTAAGATGAAGAAAGAAGTAAAAGATACTATAGTCGTTGAACTCGGGGCAAAACTGAATGAGTATTCTCATTTCTACCTCGTTGACGTTACAGGTATGAACGCTGGCGCTACTAGTAAGCTGCGTCGTGAGTGTTTCAAGAATGACATCAAGATGGTTGTTGTTAAGAACACTCTTTTCCACAAGGCTTTAGAGGCTTCAGATGTTGATTGCGAACCTTTGTACGGATGCCTGAAAGGTAGTACTGCAGTTCTTTTCTGCAACACAGCCAATGTTCCGGCTAAAATGCTCAAGAACTACAAGAAAGAAGGCATTCCCGCATTGAAGGCTGCATACGCTGAAGAGTGTATGTACATCGGCGCAGACAAACTTGAAGAGCTCGCAGCTCTCAAGAGCAAGAATGAACTCATCGCAGAGGTTGTTGCTTTGCTTCAGTCTCCTGCAAAGAACGTTGTTTCTGCTCTCCAGTCTGGCGCCCAGACAATCCACGGCGTGCTCAAAACTTTGGGCGAGCGTGCTGAATAAATCAAACACCCAAACATTTAACATTTAAAAACATTAAAATTTAGAATAAAATGGCAGATATCAAAGCTATTGCTGAAGAATTGGTAAATTTGACAGTGAAAGAAGTTAACGAGTTGGCAACAGTCCTGAAGGACGAGTATGGAATCGAGCCCGCTGCTGCAGCTGTTGCTGTTGCTGCTGGTCCTGCTGCTGGCGGTGCAGCTGCTGAGGCTGAAGAGAAGACATCTTTCGATGTAGTTCTCGCTGAGGTTGGCGGCGCTAAGCTTCAGGTTGTTAAGGCTGTTAAGGAAGCTTGCGGTCTTGGACTGAAAGAGGCTAAGGAGCTTGTAGACGGTGCTCCTTCAACTTTGAAGGAAGGTCTGTCTAAGGACGAGGCTGAGAACCTGAAGAAGGCCATTGAAGAGGCTGGAGCTAAGGTAGAGCTGAAATAATTAAGACTTCTTAAATATTATGGGTTAAGATTCTCCCAGTCGGAGAGTCTTAACCTTTTTGTGTATTTACTATGCAGTCAACCACCACTGCATTTCCCGGCAAGTGTCTTGAATGTTTCTGCCGGTTGTGACGTTTTGAAAAGGTGGCATTTATAACGGTAACAAAAAATCTGTAATGGCTTCAAAAATTGTTGATAACAGAGTAAATTTTGCCAGCGTGAAGAATCCGATGCCGTATCCGGATTATCTCGATGTGCAATTAAAGTCTTTCAGAGACTTCTTACAGTTGGACACTCCGCCTGAAGAACGCAAGAATGACGGTTTGTATAAGGTTTTCGCAGAGAATTTTCCTATCACCGATACGCGTAATAATTTCGTTCTTGAGTTCTTGGATTACTACATCGACCCGCCCCGTTATACTATCGATGAATGTCTCGAGCGCGGATTGACGTACAGTGTACCCCTCAAGGCAAAGATGAAACTGTATTGCACGGATCCTGATCACGAGGATTTCGGAACATTCATCCAGGATGTATTCCTTGGCACGATTCCTTACATGACGAATAATGGTACGTTTATTATTAACGGTGCCGAACGCGTTGTTGTATCACAGTTGCACAGGTCGCCGGGCGTATTCTTCGGTCAAGGCGTTCATGCAAACGGTACTGTGTTGTATTCGGCGCGTATCATTCCGTTCAAGGGCTCTTGGATAGAATTTGCTACAGACATCAACAATGTGATGTATGCTTATATCGACAGAAAGAAGAAGTTGCCTGTTACCACATTGCTCAGGGCAATAGGTTTTGAGACTGATAAGGATATCCTTCAGATATTTGACCTTGCTGAAGAAGTGAAGGTTAACAAGAAGAATATCAAGGAAGTGCTTGGCCGCAAGTTGGCTGCAAGGGTGCTCAAGAGCTGGAATGAGGATTTTGTTGACGAAGATACGGGTGAAGTTGTTTCAATCGAACGTAATGAGGTCATCATGGAGCGCGAGACTGAGATAACAAAGGAGAACATTGACGATATTCTTGACAGTGGTGCCTCTACAATCCTTTTGCATAAGGACGCTGACGCAGCCAGCAAGTATTCTATTATCTTCAATACCTTGCAGAAAGACCCGAGCAACTCGGAGAAGGAAGCCGTACTTTACATTTACCGCCAATTGCGTAACGCTGACCCAGCCGATGATGCTAGTGCTCGCGAAGTTATCCAGAACTTATTCTTCTCGGACAAGCGTTATGACCTTGGTACAGTAGGACGTTACCGTATAAACAAGAAACTTGGTCTTGACACGGACATGGATGTCCGCATCCTTACAAAGGAAGACATAATTGAAATTATAAAATATCTTATCCAGCTGGTTAACTCAAATGCTACGGTTGACGATATCGACCACTTGAGCAACCGCCGCGTACGTACTGTAGGCGAGCAGCTGAGCAACCAGTTCTCGATAGGTCTGGCACGTATGAGCCGTACCATACGCGAGCGTATGAATGTACGTGACAACGAAGTGTTCACTCCGACTGACCTGATTAATGCGAAGACTATCTCGAGCGTGATCAACTCGTTCTTCGGTACAAACCCGCTGTCACAGTTCATGGACCAGACCAACCCGCTGGCAGAGGTTACACACAAGCGCCGTTTGTCAGCCCTCGGTCCTGGCGGTTTGTCTCGTGAGCGTGCAGGATTCGAGGTGCGCGACGTTCACTATACCCACTACGGACGCCTTTGCCCGATTGAAAGTCCTGAAGGTCCTAACATCGGACTTATTTCATCTCTTTGCGTTTATGCCAAGATTAATGACCTTGGCTTTATCGAGACACCTTACCGCAAGGTTAAGGACGGTGTTGTCGATTTGGATAACGACCATGTGGTATATCTTACTGCAGAGGAAGAGGAAGACCATGTAATAGGCCAGGGTAATGCTCCGCTTAATGACGACGGTACGTTTATCCGCGATGTGGTCAAGTGTCGTCAGGATGCCGACTCCCCCGTCGTTCCGCCGTCGGAAGTTGACCTTATGGACGTCTCTCCGCAGCAGATTGCATCAATCGCAGCCGGCCTGATTCCGTTCTTGGAGCACGACGACGCCCACCGTGCGTTGATGGGTAGTAACATGATGCGCCAGGCGGTACCGTTGCTTCACAATGAAGCTCCTATTGTAGGAACAGGCATCGAACGCCAGGTTTGCGTTGACTCTCGCACAATGATTACGGCCGAAGGTGACGGTGTTATTGAATATGTAGACGCAACTACCATACGAATACTTTACGACAGGACTGAGGAAGAGGAGTTCGTAAGCTTCGAGCCTGCACTCAAGGAGTACAGGATACCTAAGTTCCGCCGTACCAACCAGAATATGACAATAGACCTCCGTCCGATATGCGACAAGGGACAGAGGGTAAAGAAAGGCGACATCCTTACTGAAGGATACGCTACTGAAAACGGAGAACTCGCTCTCGGACGCAACCTGTTGGTAGCTTACATACCTTGGAAGGGTTACAACTACGAGGACGCTATCGTACTTAACGAGCGCGTTGTCCGCGAAGACGTGCTTACTTCCGTTCACGTAGACGAGTATTCTCTCGACGTGCGTGAGACGAAGCGAGGCATGGAAGAGTTCACGAGCGACATTCCCAACGTCAGCGAAGAGGCGACCAAGGACCTCGACGACAACGGTATCATCCGTGTCGGCGCACGCGTTGAACCGGGCGACATCCTTATCGGTAAGATTTCACCGAAGGGAGAGAGCGACCCGTCGCCAGAGGAGAAGCTCCTCCGTGCTATCTTCGGCGACAAGGCCGGCGATGTGAAAGATTCTTCATTGAAGGCCAATCCGTCGCTTACGGGTGTCGTAATCGACAAGAAGCTGTTCTCTCGCGCAGTGAAGACACGCGCTTCAAAGCAGCAGGACAAGGTAATACTTGCCAAGATAGACGAGGAATATGCAGCTAAGATCGATGATTTGAAGGACATCCTTGTCGACAAACTCCTTACCCTTACCGAGGACAAGACTTCGATGGGCATCAAGGATTATACCGGTGCAGAAATCATTACGAAGGGCAGCAAGTTCAGCATCGCACAGCTCAAGAATCTTGAATACGACGGCATACAGTCTAATAACTGGACTGACGACGAGCATACCAACATGCTGATACAGAAGCTCATCATGAACTTCATCAAGAAGTACAAGCTCCTCGATGCAGAGCTTAAGCGCCGCAAGTTTGCGATAACTATTGGCGACGAGCTGCCTTCAGGCATTCTGCAGATGGCCAAGGTTTATGTTGCCAAGAAGCGTAAGATCAGCGTAGGTGACAAGCTTGCAGGTCGCCACGGTAACAAGGGTATCGTTTCCAAGATTGTGCGTCAGGAAGACATGCCGTTCTTGGCTGACGGTCGTCCTGTCGACCTTGTGCTTAACCCGCTGGGTGTGCCTTCACGTATGAACCTCGGACAGATATTCGAGGCCATCCTCGGTGCTGCCGGCAAGCGTCTTGGCGTTAAGTTTGCAACGCCTATCTTCGACGGTGCCAAGCTCGACGACCTCCAGGAGTGGACCGACAAAGCCGGTCTGCCGCGCCTCTGCTCTACACGCCTTTACGATGGTGAGACCGGAGAGCCGTTCGACCAGCCAGCAACTGTGGGTATAACGTACTTCCTTAAGTTGGGTCACATGGTTGAAGACAAGATGCACGCACGTAGTATCGGTCCGTACTCTCTCATCACCCAGCAGCCGCTTGGCGGTAAGGCGCAGTTCGGTGGCCAGCGTTTCGGAGAGATGGAGGTTTGGGCACTTGAGGCATTCGGTGCAAGCCATGTGCTTCAGGAGATACTTACGATCAAGTCAGACGACGTAGTAGGCCGTTCAAAGGCTTACGAGGCTATCGTCAAGGGCGAGCCCATGCCGACACCTGGTATTCCTGAGTCGCTCAACGTGCTGCTGCACGAGTTGCGCGGTCTTGGCTTGAGCATCACTCTTGACTAAAAACTGAAACTCTTTACATAACAAATACAACTAAGATATATGGCTTTCAAGAAAGATTCAAAGATAAAGAGTAATTTTACGAAGATTACCATCAGCCTTGCGTCGCCTGAGGAAATCCTCGAAAGTTCTTATGGCGAGGTGACCAAGCCTGAGACCATAAACTACCGTACTTATAAGCCTGAGCGCGACGGACTCTTCTGCGAGCGCATCTTCGGTCCTACCAAGGACTACGAGTGCGCCTGCGGCAAGTACAAGCGCATTAGATATAAAGGTATCGTCTGCGACCGTTGCGGCGTTGAAGTTACCGAAAAGAAGGTGCGCCGCGAGCGTACCGGACACATCGAGCTGGTAGTGCCTGTTGCACATATCTGGTACTTCCGCTCGCTGCCTAACAAGATTGGTTATCTGCTCGGAATACCGACCAAGAAGCTTGACTCCGTAATTTATTACGAGAAGTACATTGTCGTGCAGCCGGGTGTGATGGAAGGCAGGAAGGACTCTGAAGGAGTCGAGATGAACGGTTCGCACAAGATGGACCTGCTGACCGAGGACGAGTATATCGACATAATGGACAACCTGCCCGACGGCAACGAGTATCTTGACGACAGCGACCCCAACAAGTTCATCGCCAAGATGGGTGCCGAAGCTATTTACGACCTGCTCGTCAACATCGACCTCGACTCTTTGTCGTACGAACTGCGCGACCGCGCCAACAGCGACTCTTCACAGCAGCGCAAGACTGAAGCCCTGAAGCGTCTTCAGGTCGTAGAGGCGTTCCGTACGAGCCGTAATGTCAACAGGCCCGAGTGGATGATAATGAAGATTATTCCTGTCACTCCGCCCGAACTTCGTCCTCTTGTTCCTCTGGATGGCGGACGTTTCGCCACTTCCGACCTTAACGACCTTTACCGTCGCGTCATCATCCGTAACAACCGCTTGAAGCGACTTATGGAGATCAAGGCCCCCGAGGTCATCCTTCGTAACGAGAAGCGTATGTTGCAGGAGGCTGTCGACAGCCTGTTCGACAACTCACGTAAGAGCAGTGCCGTTAAGAGCGAGTCAAACCGTCCGCTCAAGTCTCTCTCAGACTCGTTGAAGGGTAAGCAGGGACGTTTCCGTCAGAACCTTCTCGGTAAGCGTGTCGACTATTCAGCACGTTCGGTTATCGTTGTAGGTCCTGAGCTGAAGATGGGCGAGTGCGGTCTGCCTAAGCTGATGGCTGCCGAGCTTTACAAACCGTTCATCATACGCAAGCTCATCGAACGCGGAATCGTCAAGACGGTAAAGAGCGCAAAGAAGATTGTAGACCGCCGCGAACCGGTTATCTGGGACATTCTCGAGAATGTAATGAAGGGTCATCCCGTACTTCTCAACCGTGCCCCGACGCTTCACCGTCTCGGTATCCAGGCATTCCAGCCCAAGCTCATCGAGGGTAAGGCTATCCAGCTCCACCCGTTGGCATGTACGGCGTTCAACGCCGACTTCGACGGCGACCAGATGGCAGTCCACCTTCCGCTCAGCAACGAGGCAGTGCTCGAGGCGCAGATACTTATGCTCCAGAGCCACAACATTCTTAATCCTGCCAACGGTGCGCCTATCACCGTGCCGTCACAGGACATGGTGCTCGGACTTTACTATATTACCAAGATCCGTCCGGGAGCAAAGGGCGAAGGCCTTACATTCTACGGTCCCGAGGAGGCAATCATCGCCCACAACGAGGGCAAGTGTGACCTCCACGCCCAGGTTAAGGTTGTTGTCAAGGACGTCGACCAGGACGGCAACTATTACAACCATGTTGTAGAGACTTCGGTAGGCCGCATAATCGTCAACGGCATCATTCCCGACGAAGTGGGCTACGTGAACAAGATTATATCTAAGAAGAGCTTGCGCGACATCATCGCCGACGTAATCAAGGCGGTAGGTTTCGCCCGTGCGTGCGAGTTCCTCGACGGTATCAAGAACCTGGGTTACCGCATGTCATACCTCGCAGGTCTTTCGTTCAACCTTGACGACATCATCATTCCTAAGGAGAAGGTTGCGCTTGTAGAGAGAGGTAATGAGGAAGTGCGCCAGATTACAGATAACTATAACATGGGCTTCATCACCGATAACGAGCGTTATAACCAGGTAATCGACGCCTGGACCCACGTTAACAACGAGTTGGGTGATGTCCTGATGAAGGAGATGACCGAGGCCGACCAGGGCTTCAACGCCGTTTACATGATGCTCGACTCTGGAGCCCGTGGTTCTAAGGACCAGATACGACAGCTTGCCGGTATGCGTGGACTTATGGCCAAGCCGCAGAAGGCCGGCGCCGAGGGCGCGCAGATTATCGAGAACCCGATTCTTTCGAACTTCAAGGAGGGTATGAGCGTGCTTGAGTACTTCATCTCTACCCACGGTGCACGTAAGGGTCTTGCTGACACCGCCATGAAGACGGCCGACGCCGGTTATCTTACTCGTCGTCTTGTCGACGTATCACACGACATCATCATCACCGAGGAGGACTGCGGCACCCTGCGCGGTCTTGTATGCACGGCGCTGAAGAACGGCGACGAGATTATCTCGTCACTCTACGAGCGTATCCTGGGCCGTGTTTCGGTTCACGATATTATACATCCTAACACAGGCGAGTTAATCGTTGCTGCTGGCGAGGAAATAACCGAGCCCATCGCCAAGATTATAGAGGAAAGCCCGATTGAGAGCGTCGAGATTCGTTCGGTTCTCACTTGCGAGAGCAAGAAGGGTGTCTGCATGAAGTGTTACGGCCGCAACCTTGCGACAAGCCGCATGGTACAGAAGGGCGAGGCTGTCGGCGTCATAGCTGCTCAGGCTATCGGTGAGCCGGGTACGCAGCTTACACTCCGTACGTTCCACGCCGGTGGTGTGGCAGCCAACGCTGCAGCCAACGCTTCTATCGTGGCCAAGAACGACAGCCGCATCGAGTTCGACGAGCTCCGTACAGTGCCGTTCGCCGAGGAAGGCGAGAACGGTCCCGTACAGTGTGAGATGGTTGTAAGCCGTCTGGCTGAAATCCGTTTCGTCGATCCGAACACGAACATTGTACTCTCTACGCTCAACGTGCCGTACGGTAGCTCGCTCTACTTCAAGGGCGGTTCACTTGTCAAGAAGGGCGATATCATAGCCCGTTGGGACCCGTTCAACGCAGTCATCGTAACAGAATATGCCGGTAAGCTGAAGTTCCGCGACGTTATCGACGGAGTTACGTTCCACTCTGAGACCGACGACACGACCGGACTTACCGAGAAGATTATCACCGAGTCGAAAGACAAGAGCAAGGTGCCTACCTGCGACATTATCGACGAGAACGGCGACGTTGTAGGAACATACAACTTCCCTGTGGGCGGACACGTCGTTGTGGAAGACGGTCAAACCGTCAAAACTGGTGCCACACTCGTCAAGATACCGCGTACCGTTGGTAAGGCGGGCGACATCACCGGAGGTCTTCCCCGTGTCACCGAGCTGTTCGAGGCACGCAACCCGTCTAACCCCGCCGTTGTCAGCGAAATCGACGGTGAGGTTACCATGGGCAAGGTTAAGCGTGGTAACCGTGAAATCATCGTTACGTCGAAGACCGGCGAGCAGCGCAAGTATCTCGTGTCGCTGTCCAAGCAGATCCTGGTTCAGGAGCACGACGCCGTGCGCGCCGGCACTCCTCTGTCAGACGGTGTGATTACGCCTAACGACATCCTGGCCATCAAGGGCCCGACCGCCGTTCAGGAATACATTGTCAACGAGGTGCAGGACGTTTACCGTCTGCAGGGTGTTAAGATCAACGACAAGCACTTCGAGATTATCGTGCGCCAGATGATGCGCAAGGTGCAGATCAACGATCCGGGCGACACTACCTTCCTCGAGCAGGAGATTGTAGACAAGCTCGACTTCGCAGAAGAGAACGACCGCATCTGGGGCAAGAAGGTGGTTGTCGACGCTGGCGACAGCGAAACGCTCAAGGCTGGCCAGATAATATCAGCCCGCAAGCTGCGCGACGAGAATTCAACACTGAAGCGCCGCGACCTTAGGACTGTGCAGGTGCGTGATGCCGTTCCGGCAACGTCGACACAGATACTCCAGGGTATTACGCGTGCCGCTCTCCAGACCAAGAGCTTCATGTCGGCAGCATCGTTCCAGGAGACAACCAAGGTGCTCAACGAATCGGCTATACGTGGCAAGGTGGACTATCTCGAGGGTATGAAGGAGAACGTTATCTGCGGACACCTCATCCCGGCCGGTACAGGTCTGCGCGAGTTTGACAAGCTTGTTGTCGGCTCACGTGAGGACTACGACCGCATGCAGGCCAACCGCAAGAACGTGATTGACTACAGCGAGAAGGAGACCGCGGAGGCTGAATAATCTGAACAAACATTATAGCATGAAACGGGCGGGGACAATCATGTCACCGCCCGTTTATTTTTGCATTCCAACGCATGTATCCGCACTGGTGTCCGTGTGTGTCATCCATGTGTTTAGTTATGGCTTTGTAAAAGGTGGCCTTTTGTGTTGTAAAAGGATGCTTTTTACACGATAAAAGGTAACCTTTCATAATGCGAAAGGTTACCTTTTATATTTTAGCGGCATGCACATATTGTTAAACAGCTGACCACCAGACAATTACAGAGATATCTGTTTACGCAGTACATCTGACTCCTTAATATTTACCCACAAATGACATGAATAACATCGACAGAACCCTGTTTTTGAAAGTAAAACACACAGAAAGTCAGACTAAATATAAAAATTTTAATTAAAAACAGCGACAAAAAGTAATTTATTGAAAATAAAATATTATATTTGCAAAAAAATAAATCAATGTTTTTCTTTATTATTAACTTAATAAAATTAATGCGTATGAAAAGTATTACAAGATGTATTGCTTTGTTGTCATTGGCATTTGCCACTGTGTCCGCAACAACGGTCACGGCACAAGAAAACAAAGTAAAGAGTCCCATTTTACAAAAATTAACGGGTGGGGGTAAACCTGTAGCCTTTGCCGCTCCACGGTCGGCAAAACCACTTGTTCCGGTGTTCGGAGCTGACAAATTCCGTGATGCACGATACATTGCGCCTCGAAATGAGTCCATAGACCCGTCGGTCACAATCGGTCCGACTACAAGTTGGGGCGTCATCAACGGTCCGGACAATTCTGAATGGTTGTTCAAGCAGTCGAACACCATTGAGGGATTTTCGAGCATCAGGACATCGGAGATAACGATTTACAATAATGATTATCAAGAGGTTGGCACGTTTACAATCAACATTCCCGCGGAAAGAAAAGTGAACGACATACGGGTGTTCGGTACGGTTACCAACAGGTTTTTCGATCTTGACGCCAACACATATGAGCTTACGGTATATCTCCATGAGATAGGAGCAGACTACTCACAAATAGGAACGATTGATGTATATTCGATAACTGACGGTACGCTCGTAACGTCATATTCAGTCTCAAACGCCCTTTACTACAGCACTACAGAGAATTTCACCACCTACCAGCGTTACATTTTCGTCAATGAAGAACTACAAGACGACGGTTACTATCTCAACGCAAGCGTGTACGCCCCGGCATCTTACGCCTCAGACAAACCCGTGCTTGAGCATACGTTCATGATTCCGTCTGACAATCTTCTATACAGTGACGGTCCTTACCTTAATTATTACAACATCGACGGCGAGCCTTACTTCGTTGTTTCGCAATACGAGAAGCCTTACGTATCGGACTACGACGAAAACTGGAACCCTATCGCCACCGAAGACAACAATTACCTCATAACCGTATATGACAGGAACTTCGACCAGGTAAGCCAGCTGAAGCTGCCCGTTGAACAGCAGGACGGTGCACTGTACACATTCTACACGTTCGGCTTCTTCTCGTATAACGACCTTTGCCGTGGCGACTACACCGGCGACGACCAGTTCAATTTCATCGTTACACGTTACGATTACACGGTAGGCAACGATGAAGACTACAAATACGACATTCTTGTTTATGACGAATCGGCCAATCTCGTCAACACCATCGGTTCTGACCTTACCACATGGATGCAGCTCAGCGACATCGAGGGTCAGCCCAGGCAGTACGCACTCGTTCATATCGACGAAGCAAGCGAGTCAATACAAATGGTCAACGTGCCGAGTTGTGAAACAGTAGTCACATTCCCAGGCGAACTCAACGGTGACCTGCTGTCAACCAATCTCGACCGCTATCCGAAGGGTGACAGCTATCAGTATGTCATTGCTCTCGGCAACGGATACGATGACGGCAACGGCAATACGATTACGAAGATTGGCTGGTATAACCCCGATCTCACGCTTGACCACTTCGCAAACATCAATCTTGGCAGCAACGGAATCTTCGCCCAGCACTATTTCGTTACAGGTTCACTCAACCCCTATCTGTTCAACACTGACGACCAGCATGAATACATACTGATAGGAACATTTGAGAATGCTGCCGGCTCCAACGACAACATACTCTGCATAGCTAACGACAATGGCGAACTGAAATACCAGTTTGCTGGCGACGACACTAAGGGTGCCTACAATTTCGGTTATCTGAGCGGGGCTACAACTGACAATCCGAAACTGCTTGTAGGATTCATGAACGACGAGAGCGAGTTCACGCTTGATGCATACAACCTGCCGTTTAGCATGTTTGCCGGCGGAAGTGGCCAAGAAGATGACCCGTATATCATCGAAACCCCAGGCGACCTTAACCAAATGCGTAAATCACCTTCGGCATATTACGCACTGGCCAACGACCTCGATATGAGTAAATTCTACGGAAAATTCAAGCCGGTAGACGCTTTTAGCGGAGGATTTGACGGCCGTGGCAACTCTATTGACAATCTTGTCATTGACGGAAGCCAGTCAAGCACCGGTATGTTCGGAAACGCTACGGAATGCGGCGAAATAAAGAACGTAACGTTCAACAGTCCCGTAATAGATGTAGAGTCAAACAGTTTCTATGCAGGAATTGTAGCCGGTATGCTGTCGGGTGAAGCTGCTGCGATAAGCAACGTACAAGTAAACAACGCCTTGATCACAGGCGACGAGACATACTCAGGCTACATTGGCGGCCTCGTGGGTCAAATAACCAGCAATTCTTCAGTGTCGCTGTGTAAAGTCAATAATATTACTATAAACGCTCCCGAAGCAAAAGGCGTAGGCGGCCTTGCTGGTGATTCGCGTACAGGCACGTCGTTTACTGCTTCGTCTGCAAGCGGAAGCATAACCGCAGCCAGCAATATTGGAGGTATCGTCGGATCTGCCGGTAACGACGTTACGGTAACCAACTGCCATGCTGACATGACCCTTAAGGGCAAAAACACGATAGGTGGTATTGCAGGTGAATCGTCAAGAGGCCTGATAAGCAATAACTACAGCCGAGGCAGCATAACAGCGACTGAGGCTGACCGATGGAGCGGTAACTATAACGTAGGCGGCATAATAGGCGACCTGGGAACCGACTGGAGCGGCTCAACGACTATTGTTGCGACCGGCAACCTTGCCGCAATAGAGTCTGTAACCCTTCCCGAGAATGCGGAGGCAAAGGCCGTACACCGTATCGTAGGCCGCAGCATTGCCGACGAAGAGTGGATGGAAGGCGAGGAACCGCGCACGGAAGTAGGTCTGGCCAACAACTATGCAATAGCAGAAATGACGATAAACGGCGCTACGACGACATCACAGGACGCTACCACTGTTGAAGGCGCAGATGTTGCAGGTGCCGATCTGAGCGACGACTTCTTTACAGGAACGCTCGGCTTTGCATACGGCACTACTGCCGAAGAGCCTTGGAAGGCAACGGAAACAGCGTTCCCGATACTGTTCTTCGAAAACGTGGCAACAGACATAACACTTGACAAGACTACGGCCGAGATGGTTGCGGATGACGAGATTAGTCTCACTGCCACCGTTGAGGGCTCGTCAGCCGAGAGGGTCGAGTTCACTTCGAGCAACCCTGCTGTAGCACAAATAGTATCTGTTGAAGCTGAAGGCAATACTGCCGTTGCCGTAATACGCTGCATGGCAGAGGGAACAGCCACCATTACAGCTTCGATAGACGGGCTGAGTGCCACCTGCCAGATAACAGCCACATCAACAGGTATAGAGGACGTAACGGCAACACGCGATACGGGCATACATGTAGCAGGTGGTGTCGTTACTGCTGACAACGCCGTACGCATTGAAGTATTCGGCATTAACGGCAACAAGGTTGCTTCCGCTGGAGGCAGTCGTGCCGAGGTAGGTTCACTGCCTGCAGGTGTCTACGTTGTTGTGGCAACTGACGCAGCCGGGAAGCGTTCTACCGTAAAGGTTGTATTGAGATGACAAACAACTGTTTATAGCTGATAATACAATACATGGCCTTTTGCTTCATGAAAGGCCATGTATTACACGCTAAAATGCCGCCTTTTGGAATACAAAAGGCGGCATTCTTGCAAAACCGTTTTTCATTCCAGGCTGCAGGCATGTCCGGTTGCAAGGTGTTGGAGGATGGTCGGACGATGCCTGGCAACCGTGCCATGCAAGCGGTTTTAACCTTTGTTTGCTTTTTTAGGGCGGTAATTTTTATTAAATTTGCAGGCATACAATAGCGTAAATCTTAAAGCATGGAGAATATAGGCCGATACTTGTTGGATTTCTTGAAATATACGGCAGGCGTGTCAAGCGGGGTTATCGAGTGGGTGTATCCGCTGACGGCCGTTTTCGCGATATGGCTGTTCGCCTATCTTTGCACCGCGGCGTTCCGCTTCATCGTGATGCCCGCCGTACAGAAGGTGACCGAGAAGACGAAGGCGCAGTGGGACGACTACCTGTTCAACCGCAAGGTGATGAAGGCTTTCCGCCGCATGATACCGCCTGTTATATGGTATGCCGCCCTCCCGGCGGTGATGTCGGGCTGGCCTACCTTGCTGGTGCTGCTTATGAAGGTGTGCAACATTTACCTGGTTGTGGCGGCGCTGTTGTTCGTGAGCGCGTTCCTGCGTTCGCTGTATGAAATATCCGAAGGGCACAGCAAGCTGCGCAACCGCCCGCTGAAGGGCGTCTACCAGATGTTCAACCTGCTGGCCTTCGTGCTGGGTTGCATTCTCGTTATAAGCATACTCGTCGACAAGAGCGCTACTGCCGTGCTGGCGGGCTTGGGAGCTTCGGCGGCCGTGCTGATGCTTATTTTCAAGGATTCCATCCTCGGCCTTGTGGCAGGCGTGCAGCTGTCGGCCAACGACATGCTGCGTCCCGGCGACTGGATAACGGCCGACAAGTACGGGGCTAACGGCTATGTGCGCGAAGTGTCGCTGACTACGGTAAAGGTGCAGAACTTCGACAAGACCATAACCACCATACCGCCTTACGCCCTCGTGAGCGATTCGTTCCAGAACTGGCGCGGTATGCGCGAGGCCGGAGGCCGGAGGCTGAAGATGTCAATCAACATCGACACCAACACGGTGCACTTCTGCACGGCCGAGGAGCTGGCCGGTTATGTCAGCAAGGGCTACGTGCCGGCCGACCGTTACGCCGATGCCGGCTTCCCCGTGGCCAATACTCAGGTGTTCCGCGACTTCATGTTCAGCTATATGCAAGGCCATCCCGACGTGAACAACGACCTCATGATAATGGTACGTATGTTGCAGCCCACACCCGAAGGCCTGCCCATCGAGCTGTATTGCTTCTCTACATTCCCCGACTGGCAACCCTTCGAGAGGTTTCAGAGCAGCGTGCTCGACTATGCCATTGTCATGGCCAAGGAGTTCGGGCTGAGGGTGTTCCAGCGCCCGTCCGGCAGGGACTTCAAGAGTTGACGGCTCCTGCGTAGCGTCCCCTGTTCAGCGGTGCCGGTACCGTTTTTCTTGTTTTTTATGAAAGTTATGCCATTATTTAAGGGTACAGATGTCGGCAGCCTGCGTTATCATGTCGGATAAACAGCGACGGCCGCCAGGCCCGGCGGCGTTACCTTGGCGTAACGTCGGCACGCAAATGCGTCCGGTCTGCTTTTTTGTCCGCATGCGCGTAAGTCCGTTACGGGCGCACGTGCGTTCTCAATCGTGTTTTAATTTTAAATCTTAAGGATAAACTATGCTAGTAAATACTAAAGCAAGAGTAGGCGTTTTCTCTATCGCCTTGGGTGCATACCTGCCTCAGTTCCCCTCGTTGGTACCAGAGTTCGAAGCCCAGTATGAGGCTTTCAAGAAGATGATTCCCGACACGGTCGAGATTATCGACGGCGGTTTGGTTACAACCAAGGAGCAGTCTCAGGCGGCAGGCGACAAGTTCCGCGCTGCCGATGTTGACATCGTTATGATGCAGCTCCTTACTTACGCCACCTCTTATAATATGCTTCCGGCAGTCAAAGACCTCGACGTGCCCGTGGTACTCGTTAACATACAGAAGCTGAAGGCGCTCGACTACGACCATACCGACATAGCATCGTGGTTGGGCGAAGGCTACGCCTGCGGTGCAGTAGGCGAGATGGTGGCCGACCTTGAGCGTTACGGCAAGCGCCACGCCGTAATCACGGGCGTGGTTGAAGGCGGCGACCCCGAGGTGCAGGCCGAGATTGACGACTGGTGCCGCGCAGCACAGGTGAGAAGGCGTTTCCGCGACACTAACATCGCACAGATAGGCCGTCCCTATCCCGGCATGATGGACCTCTACATCGACGAGTCAAACCTCTACCGCCGCATGAGCCTCTACACCAAGCAGTTCGATTGGGAGAAGATGTGGGCCATAGCCGACAACGTAACCGACGAGGAGGCCATACGTGCCAAGGCACAAGACATACTCGACACCTTCGACATCGAAGGCGGCGGCAGCATAGAGGAAGTTTGGGAAATGGCCAAGTACGTTGTAGCCTTCGAGCAGTGGGTTAAGGACGAGAAGCTCGGCCTCATTGCCTCTCACTACGACGGCTTCGCACAGGGCAAGGCCGGCGTGCTCGACAGCATGCTGATACCTGCGTTCTCCATGCTTATCAAGCAGGGCACGGCTTGTGCGGTCGAGGGCGACATGAAGGTTGCCATGGCGATGAGCATAATGAAGACCATTTCGGGCACAGGACAGTTGGCCGAGATGTATTCGATCGAC
>UMEP01005828.1_pt1 | contig 19870 bp, 15 predicted proteins | sample 1964771 | NCBI WGS metagenome assembly UMEP01 (sample SAMEA4836022, study PRJEB28245) | human gut metagenome | biome: gut microbiome; material: fecal sample | place: Denmark | collected 2008 | reverse complement strand
CCGCCACGGCTACCGTGCCCGGTCTGCGTCTCAGGCGCTTCCGCTGGTAGAGTCCGTTGCCCAGTTCCTGATAGACATACTCGCTCCGGTGGGTGGTGATATTGATGTATTTGGGGTCGAACTCGCGCAGGAGGTCTATAGTGGCGTACAGCTTCTCGATACCTGTCCCCTTCAGAGGTGGAAGCACCTCGAAGGAGAAGGCGGTATGCTGGTTACTGTTTATCAAGTCTACTACTTTCATTGGCTATGCCGTTTGTTTAGTTATTCTGCGATGCGCCCATAAGCGCATATTGGGACAAAAGTAAGAAAAAACTAACAAACAACAGGGCTTTTTCCTCGATTTCTTTATTTCCCCACCAAGCTACCCATTCGCTGCATCAGTTCATCGCCCGTCAAATCAACAGCGATAATCCTTTTCTGCTTATCCAACAGGAAATTGCGCGGGATTCTTTCGATACCCAGCAAACGTACTTCCGGCACCACTTCCCGCAAGTTGTTGGCACCCGTCACATGTACAAAATCCTCCGTCCCGTCTTTGGTTATCGCTTCTTTCCACAACGTGTGATTCAGGTCAATGGAAATGGCGTAAACGGTCAGAGAGCCTGCATATTTCTCATGAACTTTCTTGATGGTGGGGAACTGTCTCCGGCAAGGACCGCACCAGCTGGCCCAAATGTCCACATACACATAAGCCGTGTCCGGCAAATCGTCCAACGAAACGACTTTACCATCCACATCCCGTAAAGCAAGCTTCAAGCGGTTGCCAAGCTTTGTATTTCTCAGAACATTTTCATTGATATTGCGGCGCATATTTATTTCCTTAATCTTATTGGCTTGCACAAAACCTTCCGGCGAAGGATCACGTGCATAATCGGACTGTGCACGCGGATCATCAGGATACCGTTCCTTTACATAATTTTTGAAATAACGGAGGGAATCCGAAGTCACGATATCTTCGAAATACATATCAATCATACCAACTCCAGAAAAGGCCAAGTAGGGAGACTTTGCATGATAAATCTCATCCTTATAAGCTTCTATCAATTTCCGATTATAATAATCAAGACTGTCCTTATTTCCCAATTCGTCCGCCTCATGCTTCTTAATCCAATCGGGACGCTTCGACAGAATGCTTTCAACACAATCATTATGAAAATCACCTTCTTCTGCCTTCTTGAACACCGTATTCCGGTCTCTGCTTCCCACACGCATTTTCACCCGATCACCCGGATTGGCATACACATTCAAAGAACTCGGTCCTATCTTGTCAAAGATAACCATAAAGCAATTACCCGCAGGAGTATAGGCCCGCAAAGTAACCGAATCCGAATGAGGAGCCACATACACAGAGTCCCATATCCGCTGTTCGTTCCCAGATATGAAAGACCATACAAACACATTCTGCCCTACCTCGGTCATGTCTTTATCCAGAAACAAAGTGATTTCTACGTTTTTCTTTTCATCCTTGCTTACTAAAGAATAAGCAGAAAAGAAACAAATGAAGGAAAAGGATAACAAACAATGTAATATTTTCTTCATGAAAATCTTTTTAGATTTAAAAAGATAGGAAGGATTTCCTTCCTATCTCAATTTCAACATCAAATAAGCATCGAATAAAGTTACTCCATTTCTATCGGATCATAAGGGAGAGTCCAATTGTCAGGAGAAATTTTTTCACCCGCTTCATCCATTATAATGAGTTTGCCGCCTTGTGAAAAATATTTTGCCGGATGCTTATATAGATCCGCCTCTAATTTTCGCCATTCAGTTCTACTTTTCTTAATTGCCTTGTAATCATACCAAAGAATGGGTACTTGTTCGTTTTTTATTTCCACCGCCTCAAATCTATAACTGCCGGCAGCATCCTCCGCCCGCAAAATCAAGCCAGGCAAGCCGTTGAACTTCCATACGTTAAAAGCTACAGGAATCTCGAAAGTAAACCAAGCTTTCCAGCTCCGACCTCTAAACCGGCATTGAGCCACTTGGCAAACATAGTTAGCTATAGTATCAGTTTCCTCAAGCAACTGCCATTCCATCGAAGGTACAGGCTCTATGCAAGAAATCATTTGCACCTGTCCCTGCAACATTACCGAATTGGGGATACGGTTTTCTTCTGTAAGTTGTCCCAAAGGATAATTTCCATATACTGTATAGGGTACATAGTACATACTATACCTTACTTTATTCTTTTCCTTGTAGGTTCTGTTTCGTTCAAGCAAATATAAATTGTACGAATACGTTTTACTGATACGTTTCCCAATTTCAAATTGTAGCAAATCTACCTGATTGACCAATTTGCTTCCGGATGCCCGAGGATAGGAAAATTGATAACGTACCACAAAAAGCGTAGTATCTACTTGTTGTGAATCAGGAAGATAATAAGGGGCATTCGAAAAATTCTGAGAAACCCCTGCCAATTCCGGTAGTTGCGCCATCACCGAAAGTGTCATAAGCAAACTGGCATTCAATAATAAGAAAGACTTCTTCATGATGTATTTATTTTAAAAATTGAAATTAATACTCAACATAAAATTGACGGGGCGCAACCGATAACTGTACATATAGTTCGTAGCATCTCCATAAGCGATTGTATAAATATTCTTCTTATTAAGCAAATTTCTGCATTCAGCTGTAAGCCTTATTTTTTTCATCTTATAACTCAACCTAGTATTCAGAAAAAAGATATGGCTATTCTTTTCGCCTGAGGAGCTATTATAATAATGCTCACCATTGACACTGCATATCATTTTGTCAAACAAAACGCTGCTAAGTGTAATATCCTGCCGAAGGGTACGAATTGTGTTTGCCTGTTCTCCAGCTGTGATATCATATTTGGTATGCAAATAGTGTAGATGATAATCTAAGCGCAATATCGAACAAAGGCGCATATTGACATCCATTCCTGCGTGAGCATTGGATGAGACGACAGGCATTAGCTCTGACTGCCTCATGACCTCGTTCCAAGCACGTGAATATCCTCCCTTTAAACTGAGGGAAATAGTCATAGGAGTAAAACGTCTGCTGATACAGCCGTTTATTCCCCAGCTATGAAAAAGGTTAGATACCTCAACTGCATTTACTTTGCTGAGAAACCCTTCATACGTGGTGTTATATATCAGATTCCGTTTGTTCCAATCGTAAGAAAACCTCAAATCGGCAAACAAAGCATGCAAGATGTCAGAATAAGCAAAGGACAATGCATAACGCTGTTTTTTCACACAGCTCTCCTTTCCCGACTTGTTAGAGATAACACGATAGCCGGTCATCACATAACCCAGGTAAGCATCATTTAAATCGCCCCAGTCCTCTTTGTATGAGAAGGAACCTTCCATTTTCAATTTAGGCATTAGTTTTAATTCCGCATATAAAAACGGTTGGAAAAGCAAGCGTTTTTTCTTATTCGCCAAAAAGTGTATCCTGTCTTGTGTTTTCAGCCAAGCCTGAGATAAAGGCATGGATAGTTGGGCTGATAACAACCTGCCATGAAAACTGACGGAGGGTTCCAAAATGGCATCCAGCCTTTTCCAATCTATATCATTGCGCATGCTACTACCGGCTTCACCTCCCAAGGGACATAGCAGAGTCTCCAAATTCTTTATATCCGCATCGAGCCCTACTCTCACCCGATAAACCCAATGACCAGCGGAAACTCTAGCGGTCATGTCGTTCTTCAGGTGAAGGCGATCCCCCTCTATCCGCTGTTCCATGCCATCCTGCTCACAATCCGTGTAGGCAAAAATCTCCGGATATAGCATCGGAAAAACCTGCATGGCCTGTGGCCGCTTATAATATTCCACATATGAAAGCAGGCTTAAAGAGGTGTTCTTTAATCTGCGAATCACTTGAAATTCATTGTTTACGGATATCTCGGAGGATTTAAGGTGTTGTGAAATATCATCATCTTCCTTCATCACCCAGCTTTTATCCCGTCTCCAAGTACCTGCATATTGCGTTTCATTACTGATATATAACTGGTCAGCGTTCAACTCAACCTGAAAAGTCATCCCGCCTTTATGGGTTTGCGGAATCGCTTCCGTCACTTCCGATATGGCCCAGCCAGAAGTGTCAGGGCGATAATAGATAGTCGCAGATTCTCCTTTCATGGTTTCGGTATCGGACAAATAAAAGGTATTTCCCTTCAACGTCAGATTTTTCTTGATGAGTGTCCCGAAATTAGTGGATATCAAATGGGTTTTATTATCTCGGTAATATGGAGAGGCAATCATGGGAGTTAGCGTTTTTTGAATATTCGATGCTACAAACTGGTCGTTTTTGCCCTGGCTATAATGAGAAACCAAATCATTATAATAATTGTCGCCTGTATTATTTGTTTTATAAAGATTAAAATTCTGGAATTTTCGGCTAAAATACATATACAAAGTTTCTGCATCCCAAGTAACAGGTTCATATCCTACTCCCCATTTGGCATTGCCATTCCAAATCCCTTTCACTGAATTCTTCAGTTTCAAGTTGATAGCCGCCTGGGACGACAAGTCAAAATTTTTCAGTGCCTTCAAAGGAGAATGGTTCTCTATAACTTCCACTTTAGCGATGTCGGTTGCACGGATATTATTAGTGCCCAACCCGTAACGTTCTCCGAAAACATCTATACCCTCTACATAGAATTTGTTAATACCCACCCCCTGATAACGGATTTCGCCATTCGGCTGCACCTCGATACCGGGCAATCTTTTTAAAACATCCCCTATATTTTGGTCCATTTCGCTAATAAAGCTACTCACATTATATTGCAATGTATCTCCATTGTGTTCAATCGGAGTTGATTTAATAACGACTTCACGAATTTGTATAGATTGGCTTATAGCCTTGATACGCAAATGTTGAGATTTGCATGTTACGGAAATACGCTTGGGCTTAACATTAAATCCCGAAACAAGAATATTCAAACTATCGTTATTGCCTGCATAATGAATAGAAAAACAACCTTTTCCATCGGTTAAAGTAGCTCCATAAATATAGCCGCCATTTTTGCTCTGCAAAATAATATTAACATTTTCTAACGGCATTGACGTCCGTTCGTCTTCCACAATGCCTGACAGCACTATTTTTGCAGTCTGCGCACATACAATCCGCACACATAAGATTAAAAATAAAGCTACAGACATTTTCATAAAACAAAGTTATTAGATGTAGCCCCTTGATATCTTTTTTACATCCGATTTTTCCGTATTTGTTACCGTTGTAGTCGAAGAAGTATCCCCATCCTTGGCATAGAAGGGCAGCGTGCCCATCCATAAAGAAATTAAAAATAGAATCAATGCTTTCATTTGTTAACTATGTTTTTGCTTTTAATACCCCAAAATTAGCCTATTGAAAGCACCGGATTTGTGGAATTTTTGTGGAATTTTCGGGTTTCCACAAATTTTTTTTAGGTGGAGAAGGTGTGGAACGGGGCTATTTGATGCTTTTCAACACCTTTTCCAGCTTTTCGTCGCCCGCTTCGGGAAAACAATGATGCAAAATGCGTTTCTGCCGCTTGTACACACCAGACCGGTCTTTTTCCAGCAGGACGGCAATCTCCTGGGTGGACCATCCCAACAGATGAAGCCCGCAAAAGCGGAGGTCGTTCTCTGAAAGCGAAGCCTTCTTCTTCAGGCGGGTGATGAATCCATCGGTATAAAGGTCGATGTAATGAAGCAGCTGGTCCTGATCTTCCACGGTGAAGTGTTCCTCATAGTCCGCATACGATTTATAATGAGCCAGGATACGTTTAGCTTTGGCGTACGGTTCCGTCTCCTGCAGACAAGCCGACAGGTTGTCGAAGTTGAACGCCGGCTGTTCCTCCCGTTCCGCAGGAGGAGGCAGAAGCCTCACTTCCGGTTCGGCCGCCGACGGTTCTGCGGACAAGAGTATCCAATGTTCCTGCCACCAGTACTTCATCAACGTATCCATCTGCCTGCGGCGGCGTTTCCGCTCCCTGATCCGCCATCCCAACAACAGTACAATACAAACAGCCAATACACCAATCGCCGCCAAACAGATCAGAATCAACCGTTTCATCTGCGCCTGTTCCCGCCGATGTACCTGCGACTGCTCTGTCAAACGGATTTCGGTCACCTGCGACTGGCTGTTAACTTCATGCTCGGCCTGCTGATACATCTTCTGGTACGCCAACGCCTTTTCTGTATTTCCTTGTTCTTCAGCAATATCTGCCAAACGCATATAAGCTGCCGAGCGAACAGGCAGAGAAGGACGGCATGCAATCGTTCTTTCCAACCAAACCGTAGCGGAATCATAATGATTCAGCTTATAATGAGCTTCGCCAACCAGAAGGCAAGCTACAAACATCTCTGTAGTATCTGCATTCAAAGTAAAAGCCTCCTGAGCATATCGCAAGGACTGTTCTCCATCTTGCATATAGCTGTACAATTGGCTTAAAGTCAACATACAACTACTCTGATATTTACTAAGACCTTTCTGCTGAGCCAATTTATAAGCCTTCAGCAACTGTGTTTCCGCTTCTTGATAACAATCTTCACCTTTGGCTATCAGATGAACACTCCGCCTGTCCAAAATTTCCAGCCACAATGCTGTATCGGCCACTTGCACAGCTACCTGTTCCGCTTGCCTATAGAGGGAATCGGCCTGCGGATACATCCCCTGGCTGTGATAGATATAAGCCATGCGGCCATACGTCCGCCCCAGCCACCAGGTATTTCCACATTGTTCCATCAGTGCCTTTACCCGCTGGAAGATGTCCAACGCTTGCCCCGCCTGCCGATGATTCTGATAAAGGATGCAGCCACGGTTGTACTCGCCCCGCGCCTCCCAAAAGACATCGCCCGCCCGATGGAAATAGTCGATGACCGGCCACAGCAAGGAGTCGCTGGCCGGCATCTGTCCGTTACGGCACTCCGCCTCCACCGTCAGCAACCGGTGACGCATGCGGTCGCCCTCCTCCAGGTCCGAAGGAGAGATACCCTGCAGCAGGCGGAGGGCACTGTCGGGGTACAGGTCCATCACACGGTCGGCTTCGGCCATCCGTCGGGAATAGTCGGCATGGGTACAGGCGGTCCACAACAAGACTGCCAGCAGGCACAAGGGATAGAGGGGCTTCATCGTATTATCAACAAGTAGCATAGCGTGTGCAAACATACAAAAAAATCAGGACTCTTCATTCCGTCTACAACCTTTTCCACAGTCGTCATGCAGGCAGTTAGCACGCCAAAGTCCATAGTTAGCGCGCTAAAGTAGATAGTTAGCCGCCTAAAGTCCATAGTTAGCACCGAAGACCTGTCATGTTGCCGAACAGAAGTGAGCGAAGTTTGTCCGATTCCGGCTTCACGCTTTCACAACAAACCGAACAAACTAAAAATCAAATATTTACAGTGAAAGATAAGGTTTCACGGAGGTGAAACATGAACCAGCAGGCAAGTTTCAACACAACTTGCTAATATACAAGTGAATACGGTGAAACTTCACCGGAAGAAAGTCGTCAAAAGCGTTGTTTCACAGCATCGGTCAGCCTTTGCGATAGTGGAGCACCACGCCGTTTTCGCGACGGAAAGCCCGATCGGCCACCTGACGTAGACGGTCGGCCGTGACGGCACGATAGTTGTCCACCTCGCGGTTGATGTCGTCGGCCTGCCCCGTCAGTTCGAACCAGGCGAGATTGGTGGCTACGTTCAGGTAATTCATATTACCAAATATCTGGGAAGCCTCGAACTTGTTTTTCACCTTCTCCAGTTCCGGCTCGTCTACAAGCTCCCGACGGAGCAATTCCAGTTCGGCACGGACGGCGGCCTCGGCTTCGTCGAGGGAAACACCCGGCGAGGGCTTGCCGCTGATGTGAAGCAGACCGGCATCGAGGCTGCCGGAAATGTAGGCGTCGATGCTGGAGAAGAGTTTGCGCTCCTGCACCAGGCGGAGGTTCAGGCGGCTGGAGCGGCCGTTGGAAAGAATATCGGACAGAATGTCGAACGCGTAATAGTCGGGATCGTCGCGGCGGCACATGTGGAAAGCCATGAAGAACGCGTCGAGGGGAACGGGACGCTCCACGCAGAGGCGGCGTTCTTCGGTCTGCTCAGGTTCCTGCGGCAAGCGGCGTTCGGGCACTTCGCGACGGGGGATAGGGCCGAACCATTTCTGCGCAAGGCGTACGGTCTCTTCCCAACCGATGTTGCCCGTGACGGCCAGCACGGCATTGTTGGGCGCGTAGTGGCGGTAGAAGAAGTCCTTCACCTCGTCGAGCGTGGCCTGTGCAATGTGCTCCAGCTCCTTGCCGATGGTGGGCCACTGATAGGGATGGACACGATAGGCCAGCGGACGGATGAGATGGCCCACATCGCCGTAGGGCTGGTTGAGGCAACGCTGCTTGAACTCCTCCATCACCACCGCACGCTGTACCTCCAGGCTGCGCTCGCTGAAGTCGAGGCCCAACATGCGGTCGGACTCCAACCAGAAGCCCGTTTCCACGTTTGCCTTGGGCACGGTCAGGTAATAGTTGGTGATGTCGTTGTTCGTCCAGGCGTTGTTCTCGCCGCCCGCCAGCTGGAGCGGCATGTCATAGTCGGGGATGTGCAGGGAGCCTCCGAACATGAGGTGTTCGAAGAGGTGGGCAAAGCCGGTGTGCCGGGGATGCTCGTCGCGTGCACCGACATCGTAAACGATGTTCAGCGCCACCATCTGCGTGCTGGCATCCTCGTAGTGCACCAGTTTCAGGCCGTTGTCCAGTGTCAGTCGGTTAATCTTGAACATACCCTGCTCTCCCCCAGACCTTTCAATCCAACACTTCGACCTTGATGATCTTCACGTCTTCCTCGGGACGGTCGTTGCGGTCGGTCTTCACCCGCTGGATCTTGTCGACCACTTCCATGCCTTCCAGCACTTCGCCGAAGACGGTGTATTCGCCGTCCAGATGGGGTGTACCGCCCACGGTGGTGTATGCCTTCACCTGCTCGGGTGTAAAGCGGAACTCGGGCTGGCCGGCCAGCTGCTTCTCTACCTGCGCAATCAGGGTGTCCTGCAAGTCCATCAGTCCTTCCTGATCGCCTGCCTTGCGCATCTTGTAGATGTCCTTGGCATGCTTGGAGGCCAGCGTGTTGAACAGGTTGTTGAAGCGCATCTGGTTCATCTGCTGCTCCATGCCCAGCAGGGTGGAATCGCTATAAACCTTGCCGGTCACGATGTAGAACTGGCAACCCGACGAAGCTTTCTCAGGGTTGACATTGTCTCCCTGGCGGGCAGCGGACAGGGCGCCTTTCTTATGGAAATACTTGGGATAGACAAACTCGGCAGGCACGGTGTAGCCCACGTCGCCCGAACCCAGCATCTGGCCCTTGGCAGCGTTCTTCGACTCGGGATCGCCTGCCTGGATCATGAAGTCCTTGATGACACGATGAAAGAGGGTGCCCTCGTAGGTGCCGTCCTCGGCCAACTTGATAAAGTTATCACGGTGTTTCGGCGTTTCGTTATACAGTTTCACCACGATGTCGCCGGCGGTGGTCTCAATCTTCAGTCTGGTTTCTTCGCTCATGTTTCTGGCTTTTTTCTCTGACTTGCAGGCCACAAGGCAGCAAGCCAGTATGGTTAATAATACAAATGAAATCCTTTTCATTCTATCTTTTTGTTTAATTTAAGTCTGCAAATATACTAAAATCAGCCAAAACCACTTACCTTTGTAACATTAAAATAAAATTCAGGCTATGAAATCTATATTAATAGTAGAAGATGACATCACTTACAGCATGATCCTGAAGACATGGCTCACGAAGAAAGGTTTTCAGGTACAATCGGCCAGCAGCATCGCGCGTGCCCAGAAAATGGTCGAATCGGATGCCATAGACCTGATATTGTCGGACCTCCGCCTGCCCGACCGCGACGGCATCGACCTGCTGAAGTGGATGAGGGAACAGGGACGACAGACACCACTGATCATCATGACCGGCTATGCGGACATCCAGTCGGCCGTACAGGCCATGAAGCTGGGAGCGCAGGACTACGTGGCCAAGCCCGTCAACCCCGACGAACTGCTGAAGAAAATGGAGGAAGCGCTGAAGACTCCCCTACGGGAAGCGGCCGCCAAGTCACAGGAAGAAGCTCCGGCCAAACCGGCGCATGCCCCAGCCGAACCGGCGTCGGACTTTCTGGAGGGAGAAAGCGATGCCGCCAAGCAGCTCTACAACTACGTGAAGCTGGTGGCACCCACCAACATGTCCGTACTCATTAACGGTGCCAGCGGCACGGGCAAGGAGTATGTGGCTCACCGCATCCACCAGCTGAGCAAACGTGCCCAATATCCGTTCATCGCCATCGACTGCGGTGCCATCCCCAAGGAACTGGCAGCCTCCGAGTTCTTCGGCCATGTGAAGGGAGCCTTCACCGGCGCCCTGACCGACAAGACGGGCGCCTTCGTAGCAGCCAACGGCGGTACCATCTTCCTGGACGAAATCGGAAACCTGAGCTACGAAGTACAGATACAGCTGCTCCGCGCCCTGCAGGAACGCAAGATACGCCCCATCGGCTCGAACAAGGAGATACAGGTGGACGTGCGTCTGGTGTCGGCTACCAACGAAAACCTGGAGCAGGCCATCGAACGCGGCCACTTCCGTGAAGACCTGTACCACCGCATCAACGAGTTCACCCTGCGCATGCCACAACTGAAGGACCGCCACGAGGACATCCTGCTCTTCGCCAACTTCTTCCTCGACCAGGCCAACCGCGAAATGGACAAGCACCTGACGGGATTTGACGAAGCGGCCTCCAAAGCCTTGACCGAATATCATTGGCCGGGCAACCTGCGCCAGATGAAGAACATGGTGCGCCGCGCCACCCTGCTTGCTACAGGAAAGTTCATCACCATGAACGAGCTCTCCGACCTGCAGCAGACGGCCAACACGCCAACCGCCAACATATCCTTGCGCAACGAAGAAACGGAAAAACAACATATTCTGGAAGCCCTGCGCCAGACCGGCAACAACAAAAGCCGCGCGGCCCAGATGCTGGGAATCGACCGCAAGACGCTATACAACAAGCTGAAACTCTACAACCTGTCAGACTCATTGTAGAATAAAAGTGGGGAAATATTCCCCACCCGACTCCACACATCCACAACCTTTTCCACACTTCCCCTCCAGCCAACAAGCATCTAACAGGCTGTTTATCAAAAATATAAGAAAACAGTGAGTTTTCTGGCACACTATTTGAGCCTTTCTACATGTAAGCAAACGCTTGCTTGAACAGACTAACTTAAACCTAAACAATATATATACTCAAAAGCAAGTGAAAGTAAAACGTTAGTATTGTAGCAGCCCTGTTTATGTTTGTTTGTGGAGAGCTCTCTTTGGCACACTTCCCTTCAGGAAGTTGCCAGGAGAGCTAAATTCAAAAAACCGAAGATTTTCAGCCCTACTATTCATCGGTCATGAAACAATCCATCCCCATCAGACCAAACATCTGCCCAAGTTGCTGAACAACAGTAAGCCACTAACAAGAAAAAAGCCGCCCCGTCTTGTCTATTCTGGGGGCGGCTTTTTCTTTTTTATCGTTTTGACGTTTTTCTACGCTTACCAATGACGTTCGGGATACAGGTCATTCCACCATTCGGGACTGTCCTGCAACCACTTGGCAAACCAGGCCATAATGGAGTTGTGCCACTGGACACGTTTGTCGTAGTCGGCAATGAAGTGGTTCTCACCATCCACGGTAATGAATTCCACCGTCCGGCCCAGAATCTTCAACGCATTGTACAACTGGATGCTCTCGCCGATGGGCACATTGGTGTCGGCCGTACCGTGCAGGAGCAGCAGGGGCGTGTGGATCTTGTCGGCATTGAACAGGGCGCCGTGCTTGGTGAAGAGGTCGGGCTGCGACCAGGGATAACTGCCTGCAGCGGCAATGGCGTTGTAGGAATAGCCCCAATAGCCTTCACCCCAGTAGCTGGTGACGTTGCTGATGCCGGCATGCGAGGCGGCAGCGGCAAAGATGTCGGTCTTGGTCTGCAGATACATGGTCATGAAGCCGCCATACGAGGCACCCAGACAGCCGATGCGCTTGGCATTGACAAACGGATGGGCCTCACAGAATTTCTTGGTACCTTCAATAATGTTGTCGGCCGTATAGTCGCCCCAGGCATTGACGTGGCGGGCAGAGAATTCCTGTCCGTAGCCGATGGTGCCGCTGGGCTGGATGACGTAGACTACATAGTCGCGCGAAGCGAAGAGCTGCGGACTGTAGGGCGAGGTCATACCGCGCGTAGTGGGTGTAGTACCACCATAGTAGTAGACAATCAGCGGATATTTCTTCTCGGGATCGAAGTCGGGAGGCAGACACATCATGCCTTCAATTGTCGTACCGTCCGAAGCCGTGAAGTTCCATTCTTCCATGCGGCCGAACTCAATCTTGTCCAGCGTCTTCTGCATCGGATTGGCCAGCAGCTTGGATGTCTGCTTCTTGCCGTCGTACAGATAGGCCACGCCGGTCGAGGTGTTGCCACCGCCTACATAGGCCGCCACATTGGGAGCCTTGTCGGCCAGCGTAAAAGACGAAATGACATCTTCGGCCAGGGGGAGCATCTCGAACGTACCTTTCTTCGGTGTATAGCGGTAAATGTGCTGGCAGTCCTTGTCGGTGGTATTGAAATAGATGCAGCCGTCTGTACGGTTCCATTGCAGGAGAGACACCGACGGATTGAAGTCGCGCGTGATGGGCGTTATCTCCTTAGTAGCCAGGTCCATCAGGAAAGCCTGCGTGTCGAAGTCGTTGGCAATGGGATGCGAACCGCAGTTCTTGCCGATGCCGCCAAAGGCCTCGGGACTGCCGATCAGCACCAGCTGACGGTTGTCGGGCGAATAGGAGGCGGAGTTGAGGTAGGCGTCCTCACGCACCAGCGTATCGGCCTTCATCGTGTTCAGGTCGATTTCGAACAGGGTGGTCAGGCTGTAGGGACACTTCGTGATGTTGGGTTTCGACGTGGTGCAGAGCAGCTTGGCGCCGTCCCAGGAAATATCGTTCAGGTAGACGGGACGCGAACCATAGGTCAAGCGCTCGGAAACGCCCGTCTTCAGATCGTACTTCACCAGATAGGAGCGGTTGCGCGAGCCGGGGATGCGGTCGTCGGGCATCAGCATGCGCTTCAGGGGGCCGCTGACCTTCTCGCCTTCGTCTGAAGACGAATAAATGAGGTAGTCTTCCGTGGGCGACCAGGTGAATCGTCCCTCCGGCAGGTTGGCCATCACCGTCTCCTCGCGCATGGTGGCGGGATCGAAGACAATCAAGTCGTTCTTTTCGTCACCCGTCACGGTATAGTAGAGCTTGCTGCTTACGGGCATCCAGCGGGCATTGGTGGGCACGTTGGGATGGATCATGCGACCGGTCTTCACTTCGGTCAGTTCCTGCCACGTGCGCGAGCGTTTGGTGGAGTAGTTGTCCCAATAATAGGTCAGCAGGTACTTGCCGTCGGGCGAGAGGGAGACGGAGTAGACTTTCTGTCCGAAGGCGGTATTGTAGAGCGACAGACGGCGCTTCAGGTCGGGAGCCATGTGGAAGGGCACGTTCTCGAAGTCCTTATCACCCTCGAAAGTGCACTTCAATACGGGTTCGGCCTTGTCGTCGGCCGAGGCAAGGAGCTTGATGACGATTTCGTTGTCGGCTTCGGGCTCCAGACGCAGGCTGATTTCAGCGGGATGCACCTGAGAGAGGCTGTCCTGAGCGGCATCCTTCACATGCTTGGACACGCCGTTGACGAACACTTCGAAACGGGCGGGCGAAGACACCTTGAGCTTGCCCTTCATGAAGCGCTCGGCACGCAGGTTGGTGGCGAAGAGGTAGAGCAGGTTGTCACGATCGGCACGGGCTACACGGACATAGCCGGCGGTATCGGCCTCGACGCGGTCGTAGGTATAGGAGTCGAAATCCAGGTTCACTTTGGTTTTCAACAGTTCCTTCATGGCAAACTTGTCGCCCGTGAAGTTGATGCTATCCCCCTGGAGGGGTGCCCGCAACGATACGGCGGGACGCAGGTAGAAAGCAGACGCCTGCTGTTGCTGCGCCTGCAGGGACATTCCTGCACAGAGCAGCAATGCCGGGAGTATCAGTCTTTTTTTCATAGAAAATCAGTGTTTTCAAAATACAGGTTTTACAAAGAACTTGTGAGGCTGCGCCACAGATTGTCCGACGGAACGGGAGCCACCACATCGATCAGTTCCTTCGAAACAGGATGGACGAAGCGCACACGACGGGCATGCAGGCAGATACTGCCGTCGGGATTGGAGCGGGGAAAGCCATACTTCAGGTCGCCCTTGATGGGGCAGCCCATCTTGGCCAGCTGACAACGGATCTGATGGTGGCGGCCCGTCTTCAAGTCCACCTCCAGCAGGCTGTAATTGTCCGAGCGGGCGATGAGCCGATAGTGCAGGATGGCCTTCTTGCTGCCGGGCTTTTCGGTGTCGTAGGCGTAACTCTTGTTCTGCTTCTCGTTGCGCACCAGGTAGTTCACCAGCTCGCCCTCGGTCTCGGCGGGCGTCTGCTTCACGATGGCCCAGTAGGTTTTCTTCACCTCGCTGTTCTTGAACATCTCGTTCAGGCGCGACAGGGCCTTGCTGGTCTTGGCAAAGACAACAAGACCGCTCACAGGGCGGTCCAGGCGATGGGTCACACCGATAAAGACGTTGCCAGGCTTGTGGTACTTCTCTTTCAGATACTGCTTGACGGTTTCCGAAAGGGGCACGTCGCCCGTCTTGTCTCCCTGAACAATCTCCGAAGCGGTCTTGTTGACGATAATAATGTGATTGTCCTCGTAAACGACGGTCATCTCAATGCTGCATTACATGTTCATACCACCGTCGATCTGGATCACCTGACCCGAAACGTAGGACGACATGTCGGATGCCAGGAAGGTAGCCACGTTGGCCACGTCTTCGGGCGTACCGCCACGGCGCAAAGGAATCTTCTTGCACCATTCGGCCTTCACTTCGTCGGACAGGGCGTCGGTCATGGCTGTGATGATGAAGCCCGGAGCGATGGCGTTGGCACGGATGCCGCGTGAGCCGAGTTCCTGAGCGATAGACTTCGCCAGAGCAATCATACCAGCCTTCGAAGCCGAGTAGTTGGCCTGTCCGGCGTTGCCGTGAACACCTACTACAGAAGCCATGTTGATGATGCTGCCGGCTTTCTGGCGCATCATGATGGGCGTACAGGCGTGGATGAAGTTGAATGCCGACTTCAGGTTCACGTTGATCACCATATCCCACTGCTGCTCGCTCATACGCATCATCAGGCCGTCGCGGGTGATGCCGGCGTTGTTCACCAGAATGTCGATGCGGCCGAAGTCCTGATGGATGGCCTCTACCACCTTGGCCGTATCCTCGAAGTTGGCGGCGTTCGAAGCGTAAGCTTTGGCTTTCACGCCCATGGCTTCAATTTCTTTGGCAGTATTCTCGGCGTTCTCGTCGATTACCAGGTCCGTAAATGCTACATTGGCGCCTTCAGCGGCGAACTTCAATGCGATAGCCTTGCCGATACCACGTGCGGCACCGGTTACGATGGCTGTTTTTCCAGTTAATAATCCCATAATCGTATTGTTTAAAAATTAAAAGTATCTTTTCTTTGTCGTAAAACTATCTTTTCCGCTCCGTATCACAGTGTTTTCGGATCCTTGCGGTGCAGGGCGCCGAAGACGATGCGCGCCACGTACTTGTCGCGTGTGGCGTCGTCCAGATTGGCTCCGATCTGTCCGCGGATGTAGGGCACCTCGATACCTTTCACACAATAGTGCACCAGCTCGGCGGTCATGTCAAGGTCGTCTATCTGAAAGACCCCCGTCTCCATACCCTCGCGCAACACGTCCTTGAAGAGCTGCACCTCTTTTTCGTCGAACCGCTTGCGTGCCTTCTCCACCTTCCAGATGTCGCGGAAGAAGTCGGCACGGAGCGTACCGTTGCGGTAGACCACTTCCTTCACCACGTCCAGGCGGGTGTAGATCATCTCGAGCATCTTCTCGTCAGGCGAAATGTGCTTGTCGGCCACACGCTTCATGGTGTCCAGCAGGATGTCCAGCTGCGACTCGACCACGGCCAGGTAGATATCCTCCTTGCTCTTGAAGTAGGTATAGAGCGTGCGTCGCCCTTTCTTCGAAGCGAGGGCGATGTCGTTCATCGTGGTGTTCTCGACACCCATCTTCGCAAAGAGCTGACGGGCGACGTCCACTAACTGGGCTCTGGTCTTGGATAACGGCATGGTTTAATAATTGCACATTGCGTATTAATCTGTGCAAAAGTAAGACATTTCCCATTATCACACAAGAAATAAAAAAAATATCTGCCGAATATTTGTTTTTTCAAAAATAAGTCGTACCTTTGCACCCGAAATCAAGAACATCGCGGAGTGGAGCAGTTGGTAGCTCGTTGGGCTCATAACCCAAAGGTCGTAAGTTCGAGTCTTGCCTCCGCAACCAATAAAAAAGGAATTGCAACCGCAATTCCTTTTTTCGTTTTATCCTCTCCTCCCGCTTATTCGCGCAAGAGGATTTCACTTGGATTCTTCATTTTCAGATTCAGCTTGGCATTCTTCGACAAAGGATTCCACAAAATACGACGACATTCCTGCGGATCAGCCTGGAAGTCCACATTCCTCAAGCCGCTCAAGTATTCAGTATCGATGCGGAAGGAATCTGTTTCAACCTTGAAATTATACAGTCCGTCCAGATTCAGATACAAACGGTCCACCGAACCGCTGTTCAAACACAACTGACGCGACAAGGCAGACAGGGCACGGAAGTGGGAATTCTGCACAGATACCGTGGCAGGACCGTCGAAGAAATCAATGGCCAACGAATCGCGTTGCAAGCCCTGCAACTCTACCACATCAAACACCTCTCCTTTCAAGTACTCAACGCTTTCGGGCAAGCGCAATTCCAAAGGCTCAGCCTGCAGGTTAAAATAGGAAGGTATTTTCCCTTGTGGCATTTTCTTCTTCAGCTTCTCGGGCGGAAAGCTGAACACAATGTCCAACGTATCTCCCTGCGATTGAAAGTCCATAAATTCCTCTATATCGGCCACATAAAAGAAGCTTCCAGCAGCAGTGTCTGCCGAAGTCACTTTCAGACGGATATTATTAACGGCCAAATAATAATTCAACTCGTCGTTGCCACCTTGTTTATGCAGCATTCTATCCATGCGGAATCTTATAACCTTACAGGCTGGCAACGGACGCACCCGCTCTTCCCCTTCCAGACGGACGGTCATGTCCGACGCACTTCCACTGTGCGTTCCCCAATAGATAATGGTGGCGCTCATGCCGGCCAAAAGGGCCAGCAATACACCCAATATGATATAAGTAGTTCGTTTCATAACTTGTTATTCTTTTCTTGATTCTTGGCATAATCGCGGTACATCGCCGCCAGTTCGGCATCAGAAATGCCCAGCGTGTACAGCTGTTTGAAAAAATAATCGACCTCGTTTTTCAGGAACTGCTCTTTGCGCAGGGCGAGAATCCGCTCGCGGGCACCCGCGGCCACAAAGTAGCCGATGCCCCGCTTGTTGTAGATGATGCCTTGCGACTGGAGCTGGTCGAACGAACGCATCACCGTGTTGGCATTCACCTCCACCACGGCGGCATACTCGCGCACCGAGGGAATGCGGCTGTCTTCGGCAAACTTTCCCACCAGCACTTCGTCGCAGATGCGGTCGGCAATCTGCAGATAAATAGCTTTTGTATCTCTAAAGTCCATACTTACCAACGATTAATGATTTCCGCTTCCTTCAAACGATAGTAGGCCAATACCCAGCAGGAGATGGCGAAGGCAAAAAAGAGGCAAGTGAACAACGTCATCGCCGTTTCTTCATCCATATCGGGACCGTAAGGACTGAAGGTCAGCGACTTGACCAGCGAAACCAGTACGGCCACAAAGATGGAAATGACGACAATCAGAGCTGCCGAAGTCTTGATGAACGCATTCTTCGGCCACAAGGCACTGCCCAGCACATAGGCGCTCTGGACGGCAAAATAGAAGGAAAAGCTAAAGAGCGTCCACCGTCCTGTACTGAAGAAACGAAGAAACATGGTTTCATCTCCCAACCGTCCGTAGGGGAACGTCTGTATCACCTGAGTGAAGTCGGGATAGGCCAGCGAATAGACCAATACACGCGTCAGGTCCGCCAATACAAAAGCTACGGCATAGGCCAGCAGAAAGACCAGCGTATAAATGAACCAGCGGGAGAAGTACTTCTCGAACATCGTGGCCGGCAGCATCAGAGCAGAAATCCGACGGCGCTTGTCTTTCATGAATTCCATCACGAACGAAGCACTCAAAGTTCCCATGATAAAGATGAGGAAACATCCTACTCCAAACTGGGCACCCCAAACCGGGTCCCTGTATTGGGAATCCGACATTTGAAGTCTTTCCAGATAAAAAGTTGCATTGCTCGAATCCCAATGATATTCCAAATATCCCATCCAGATGAATATGACAGCCAAAGCGCCATACATCACTACCAGCCGCAACACATTCGTCCGCCAGTTCTCCACCAAATCTTTCTGACAGTAATCCAGAAAACGCGGCATGCTGAAAAAACGATCACGCATCATCTCTCCTCCTCCACTTTAGAATGAAACAAATCCTTTATCTTCTCGGGGTCGGCCAATACGGCACCGAAGAGCAGCTCCAGATTGAGCTTCGTCTCTACGCCCTCGCGGTTGGGCAGCAGCAGACTGTTGCCTTGCACCGAAGGCAGTTTGTACAAAGCCTCCTCGGCCAGAGCAGGGCTATCGCTCTCCACAAAAGCCAACCGTTCAGTCACGCGGACGATGGACTCGTCGAGCAGCACGCGGCTGTTGTTCATAATCACCACATGGTCCAGCACATTGTCAATGTCTCTCACCTGATGGGTGGAAATCACAATCGTCCGCTCGTCCGACATGCCCGAGGCGATGAACTTACGGAACTGGCTCTTCGCCATGATGTCCAGTCCATTGGTCGGTTCGTCCATCAACAGCAGCGAGGTATGCGTGGCGAGCGCAAAACTCATGAACACTTTCTTCTTCTGCCCCATCGACAACCCACCCAAATGAATGTTCCAATCCATCTCGAACAAATGCAGGTAGGTCATCATGTCCTCCTTGCTGAAGTTAGGATAGAACGGGCTGTTCAGCTCCACAAACTGAACCAGCGAAACGGCAGGCAGATCAAATTCCTCGGGTACCAGGAATACATCCCGCAGCGTTTCGGGCAGGCGCCTCCGCATATCCACCCCGTGATACATCACGCGGCCATGCTTGGGCGTCAGCAATCCGCACATCAGATACAACAGAGTGGACTTGCCCACTCCATTTTTCCCCAGCAGCCCATACACCCGGCCTTTCTCCAGGGAAAACGAAAAGTCCGACAACACCTCGGGCTTCCTGCGTCCATAACTGAACGAAATATTCTCTACTTGTAGCATAACATATTAATATTTGATGTTCCATCACCAGCATCCTCCTGAAATAACGGATTAAAGGCCTATCACCCATAACTTCCGAAGAATAATAGTGTATTAGATTAATAGTACACTGCAAATGTAGTAAAAGAAAACGTATGCACAAAAGAATAGGAAGAAATCTTCGCAAGAAAAATGAATTTTATACAGAAAGGCAGAAAACAGAAGCCAGGAATGCTACGAAGCACTGGATAAAAGAATGACGAAATACAATATGAGGGTGCAACGCAGCACTGTGTGAGGGTGTCAGTCCGCACTTGCTGAGGGCATGAGGCAGCACTGCGTGGAGGCGTAACGAAGCACTGCATGGAAAAGATAGGGATTCGATAGGGATTCTCCCGGCAGGCACAAAAAAACAAAGTCCCCCGCAACAGGATTGTTGCGGAGGACTTCTGAAGGAAAACGGCGGCGACCTACTCTCCCACTGTTACGCAGTA
>UMEP01061259.1_pt1 | contig 19961 bp, 10 predicted proteins | sample 1964771 | NCBI WGS metagenome assembly UMEP01 (sample SAMEA4836022, study PRJEB28245) | human gut metagenome | biome: gut microbiome; material: fecal sample | place: Denmark | collected 2008 | reverse complement strand
TGCTTGAGCCGTTAGGCGGGAATTGTGCGGTATTGCCTTTAGTGTTTTCCTTCTACTCCGCCTGACAGAATAACCAATACCCTGTGTAAAATTGCAACTCTTCCCTTTCGCAGCGTACAGTGTTGCATCTTTACACAGGGTATTACTATCCCTGTCGTATTATAAAAAGGTAATTTACCCTGCCGATTGTTGCCATTTACACAGGTTTCCCCTCTTTTTTGGTTTCCCGCACCTGATTCACCCAAAATCCGCTTTATTTTGCAAACGCTGCATCGCGCTTTTCCTCATGTTTTGCTCTGTAAACCTGTGTAAAATTCCAACATATTTCTCCTTTTTTTCCTATTCTCATCTTCTATCCGTTTTGTTGTAATTTCGCACAGGTTTATGTTTTGTAGTATTTTCAGGCTGCTTTGCATACAAAACGGCACCGCGTCTTTCAAAAAACGCGGTGCCGCCTTTGATTTATTCAAGATTTTGAAGTGCTTACCCTGCCGTGCTGTTCTGCTCTGTCAGCCCCGTAAACACCGGGTCGTTCAGCAGCATTCCGGGAACAACATATCGGTAGGTGATTGCCTGCCTGCCGTTGATCACACGCACACTATCGTTGGCCAGTGCCAGCTCTTTCAGGGTTTGCATATCCTCATCGTTCAGATAGATGGAGATCTGCTCCAGACCAGATGTCTGCTTATATTTTGTCCCGTTTGTAACGGGAACATAGCGGCTGCTGACGGGGTTCAACTCGTAATTCTGCACCCCGCACAGGCGCGCTTTCGCAGCCTGTTCATGGATCAGCTCCGATGTCAGGGTGCCCAGCCGCGTGCCGCGCCAGTCCGCTTCGCTTTGCAGCACTGCCCGCACAGCCAGGTGCAGCCGGATGACAATTCGCTGTTTCATATCGTGGATTCCTGTATTCCTATTTGCATGGATTTTTGTTGTTTGCTGCTTTCGTGGATCTGGATTATTCCACAGCATCAATCAGTGCTTTCAGCTCCTGCGCTGCCGCAATCAGCTCCTGCATCTGGTCCGACATTGCTTTGCGGTCCTCTGCCGTATAACTGCGGATCTTAGCTTCAATATTTTTTACCGCTGCAATTTTACGCAGTTTGCGGGCCGTGGTAGGCAGCTTGGCCGAAATAAAGTTGTGGTCTTTATCTACTGCCGCCGCCTTGTTTTCCTGCGTCTTGGCCTGACCGATTGCATCCTGTGCATTTTGCAACGCTGCTGCAAATACGCTCTCGCGCTCCTGCATGCTGCGGCGTTCCACTGCTACATCCAGCATGGCGGTGGTCAATGCGTCCTTAATGGCGCGGCGCTCATGGCTGCGTGGGTCAAGGGCTGCGATTTTCAAAAACACTGCGGCTGCACGGGCCTGTTCTTCCAGGGTCAGGCGGAGATAGGTTTCGCACTCGGCTCGGTTCAGGAATTCCTCATCCAGCAAGCGGCGCAGATCAGGGTTGAGATCATTCTGAATCGAAAGCGCCTTATCAATCGTGCGGGAATTCAGCGGGCTGACCTCTTTCAGCGCTTTTTTCGCTTCCGCTGCGCTCAGGTTATACGGTGCTTTCTGCAGGTTTTCCACAAAACGCGCCGCCGCCTGGCGCATCACACGTTCATTGCTGATGCCGCCGCGCACTTGCAGGTTTGCGCTGTCAATATACACAACTTTTTCGTTTTCCGTCAAGTTGCGCACCACTTTGCACTGCACTTTCTGCCATTCACTCATGCGGTTGGGCAGCTGCTTTTCTTCCTGCTCGCGTTTATCCTGCTCCACCAACAGGCGCAGCGCACGCAGGCGGCGCTCGCCGGAAAGCAGCACATATTTTCCGCCAACACCGGTCTTAGGGAAAACAACCAGGTTGTGCAGCAGCCCCGCGCGGCGGATATCATCGGCCAGCAGCGCAATATCTTCCTCGGTATCCAGCTCACGGTAAAGGGCATTATCCGGGTTTTCTTCAATATCATTGATATTGATCTCGCTGTATTCACCGCCCGGCTCCTGGTCGCCGCGCGCGATCTTACTTAACGCTGCTTCGTTTACTTTAAAGCCTTTCTTCTGCAGTCGGTCCAGTTTGCTTGCCATCACTCTGCCTCCTGTTCAACGCGCGTTTTCAGCTCGGCATACACCTTTGCATAATCCTTTGCCGGGTTGCTGCTGCGTGCACATAGCACAACCGGCGCACCAAGGCGGGTGCTATCCTTTACAGCCTGTCCCTTACGGATTTCGGCAGCAAACAGCTTGCTGCCCAGCTGGCTTTCCCGCAGTTCATTGCGGATCACTTCGGTCAGGGCAGTTTTTTCCACCATAGTCAGGATAATGCCCAAAACATCAATTTTTTCGCCCTCATCGTGCTCCAACTGCTGGCACATGGCCACAGTGCGGTACACACTGTCACGGCTGTAATCATCGCACACGCAGGGGATCAGCACAAAGTCACTGGCCATCAGGGCGTTGGTCACCATTACATCGCGGGACGGCGGGGTATCGATCAAAATATAGTCGTATTCGCCGGCAACCTGTGCCAGGCACATGGCCAAAAACATATTGATACTGGTGCTTTCGGACTGTTCCAGGATTTGCAGCTGCTTGGCCGCCATTGGGGTGTTGCCATTTGCCGGAATTATATCAATATTATCAAACTGCGTGCGGGAAATATAGTTCTGCGTGCCGCTGATGCCATAGGCACGGAACATATCATACACGCCAGCGCGGTCAAAAGTATTATCGGTTACACGGGCGCCCGTCAGGGTATAGGTACAGTTGCCCTGGGCATCCATATCCACAACAAGCACCCGCTTGCCGTCCTGCGCCATCAGCGCCGCCAGGTTGCAGACGGTAACGGTTTTTCCCACGCCGCCTTTTTCAATGCAGACTGAGATACAATATCCCATTGTTTTCCTCCTTGCGAGCGCCTTTGTGTAGGCATCTCTTCGTTGCTGTTGGTTAATCTTTGCCTTTTGTTCGGTTCTTTTGAGGTACCGCACGCTGGTATCTTAATCTAAGGCAATACCGCATAATTCTAAGTGCCGATACGGCGAGCGAGGTGCGGCAGATGCCAAGCCAAAAGCACAGATAATACTGGATGTCTTATCGAGCATTTTGGCAACGCAGATGCCGTGCCGCAGCTGCCGGAGCGGTGCTTAAGCCGCAAGGCGGGAATTGTGCGGTATTGCCCTAACTGCGTGTTGCAAAAACGGGCACCCCATGCCGTGCGGCATCTCTTCGTTGCTGTTATATTTTCTATTATATCATATGCTTCGCGTGTGTCAACGGATATTTTGACGAATATTATGCCGTCATCTCTTCGTTGCTGTTCACGCATTTTTTCTGCCGTTTTTCCTTCCCATCTTTCTTCACTTCATCCAGGCATTCCCGCCCACGTACCTTCATTCTCACCTATTATCCCAAGGGCAATACCGCATAATTCTAAGTGCCGATACGGCGAGCGAGGTGCGGCAGATGCTAAGCCAAAAGCGCAGATAATACTTTGTGTATTATCGAGCATTTTGGCAACGCAGATGCCGTGCCGCAGCCGCCGGAGCGGTTCTTAAGCCGCAAGGCGGGAATTGTGCGGTGTTGCCCAAGGTCTATCTGAAATCAAAAAACGCCGGATATTTCCATTTCTCCGCTGCACCCCAACAAAAAAGCAGCGGCCAGCAATCTGCCAGCCGCTGCTTACCTTATTATAATAGCGCTCCCGGATGTTCCGTTCCGCTTCATCTCAATTACTCTTCGCTGTCATCCGGGATATCTTCCTCAAAAGCATCCATCCAGCTTTCGTTGTGCCACTTATCTTTTTCACCTTTTTCCTTGGCGGCAACCTTCTGCCGTTGTGCCTGGTCGTTCATTATGGTGCCGATCGGGTTCAGCGCGCGTTCTTCAATAATGTGGTAGAACAGCCCCATCGGGTTATTCACGTTGGGGTCCTTGGCGGCCTTTGCCCAAAACACATCGAAGTCCAGTTCATGCGCCATAGCTTCCATCAACGGGGTCAGGCTGCCATACTTTTCAATCACTTCATTCATGCAGGCCAGGTAATGCAGCCGCATTTCGTCTTTCAGCCCATTGCGCAGGCTGGAAGGCGATGGCACGCACCGCGCTGCCAGGTGGCGGTAAATTTCGTGGTAAGCGCCGCGCTGGCCGCTCGTCAACGTCTTTTCCAGGTATCCATCATCTACAAACTTTGCAAACTCTTTTCGCATATCCTGCCGTTTTACAATCGTTTCGGGAATCAGCTCTACCTTGGGCGGCTCAGGCTCCGGCAGCGTTTGCTGCACCGGCTCGTCCATCACATGGTACTCCGCTTCCAACAGCTCCTCTTTGGGTTCTGCTGCCGGCTTTGCCTTGCGGAAAATATAAATGCGATAGTTATCCATATCCTCGCGCAGCACCTTGTTCAGGTACCGCGCCGGGCTGCGCATCGTCTGCGACCGGGGAATGATCTCCTGTGCATAGCGGGGTGCAACACCGGCCAGCCAACTGGTCAGCCCGCCGCAATCCAGGATGATGGCATTCATCTTTCCAAACACCGTTTTGTTGCCGCCGTCCTGCTCGCCATCGCCTGCCTGGATGGTGCAGCAGGCATCTGCCAACACATCAATGATCACTTCCACCGCGTGCAGCTCTTCGGGCGTAATCTCCGCGCGCAGCTGATCCATGCGCGCTTTCACAACAATTTCCTCCCGCAGCTCGGTGCGGTGGCGTCCAAAGGAATAGGGGATCGTTGTTTCCGGTGCCGAAACATAATCAAAGGTGATCACGCTGGGGTCATCCAGCAGCGAATCCTCAATCGCTACGGTGGGACGGCCCTTCTTTTTGCTCTTTTTGCGCACTGTGCTGTTGATGCTGTCCAGGTTGGCCTGTGCGGCGGCATCATCCATCGGGTCAATCGTTACCACCAGCGAAAGAACCTTCTGCCCTTTTTTTCCGTACACATCGTAATTAAAAATAATATCCGTCTTTTCGTTAATTTCCGCCTTTGCCTTTTCCAGTGCCAGGCGGCGGAAATCCGACCATCGGTTGGCCGTATACGAAAGCTGTTCATACAGCATGCTCAGGTTCCATACCAGCGGTTCCCCGGCCGCTTTCTTTTTCAGGTACAGGCTCTGGTAGCTCTTGCACAGCTCGTAAATGCGGATGGAATAGGTGGACCGCATCAGCATGGTGTAGGTCACATCCATGGTGGTATACAGGGTTTTCAGCTGCACCAGGTGCGGTTTCAGCACCGGATCCAGCGTGATGGTCATGCGCGCGCGGCCCTCATCAATGCGCACTTTATCGATCCAGCGGAATGTTTCCACCGTGGAAGTTCCGTTATTCTTGATCCACTGGATGGGCGCGTTGGCCAGCTCCTCAATATTTTTGCGCACCTGCTTGTACAGCGCCCCGCTGTGCGGGTCCATGCCGGTCATCTTGATAAAATCATAAATGCTCAGCTCATAAGAGGGCAGGTCCGTATCCTCCGGCTTAATCATCGAAAAAATATGCAGCATCAGGCGCTGCTGGCTCAGCGTCAGGTTGTTGCGCGTCATCTGTACAAGGTCATTGGATTTGCGAACGATGGTCTGGTCCCCGCGTTCTTCAAACGTAACGACAAACGGATCATCTTTTTTCTGTTTACTTGCCGCCATAAGCAGGGGCCTCCTATATCGGTTGCTGTATCCCGGGTGGTCACGCACATCATGCTAAACATTATAGCACATCCTGTTGTCCAGCGCAAGAATTGCAAATTTACACAGGGTTTCACCGCTATTACCCTGTGCAAAATGCAACACCCGCGTTGTGGTTTGCCATATATCCTGTGGGGGCTGCAGCCCGGGTGCAGGTTACACAGGGTTTTATTGTACTTTTCTGTCCTGCTGTTTCAGGGTTCTGTAACCTGATGGAATGGCAACACCAATTTTTTCCCGTTCTCCCCCATCTCCCGGCTTATCTCTGGTTGTTATTATGGCTTAGATGTTTAGTTCTATATTAGTAATAGGTAGAGCCTGTGTAATTTAACAACGCAAACCTGTGTGTTCAACCAACTGCATCCTGTGCATTCCACCACCATTTTCCTGTGCGGAAAGCAACCTGCGTAAAGTTGCAAATAAGCCAAAAACAGCCAAACCTGTGTAAATTGCAACACGGGGAACGGGCCTATCCTGTGTGGTTTTCCAACAGGTGCGCGGGTCACGGCGGGGCAGGGGAGCGGGAATACCCTGTGTAAAATGCAACTGTTCCGGGGGTAACCTGTGCGTTTTTCCAACGGTAAGCGGCATAGGGAAACAAGGCAATCCTGTGCGTTTTTCCAACACGTTTCGGGAATGTTCGGCACAGAATGTGGGCAATACCCTGTGCAAAATTACAACAGCTCACAGCTGCTTCAAATAGATCAGTTGCAAATTTACACAGGGCAGCACCCCTATATTATAAGGTAAGTGCCGCACAGAATGGCGCGTGAGGGGTTGCAGTTTACACAGGATAGATTGAAAGCAGGGAGCTGGAGGTGTATCTGAAAACAAAGAAAATGACGGATATTTCGCAAACACAAGCAGGATTTAAGGCAGAGAGCCGCAGGAATCCTTTGTGGATTCCAAGGCGCTTTAACGCAAAATCCCGCTGTGTTTGTAGAAATAGACTAAATTTTCGACTTTTCAGATATACCTTAGTCCTATCTGAAACGTCAAAAAGCTCGTCTGTTTCAGTAAACGCAGCCGGATTTTGTGCTTGCGAAAGATCCGCTATTTTCGCTGCTCTCAGAGGCACCTCAGGAGCTGGCGCAAATAGAGATCGGCAAGGGGGAACCGGGAATCAGGGGCGGGGCAGGGGGGACAAAAAAGCGAATGGCATATCTGCAGCAAACCCGCACCCCGTTGTAAAGGGAGAACGGCGTCCCGTTGGCGGGCGTGCAATCCACCAAACACACACCCGCCGCCGCAAACACCGCAAACCGTTTGCAGGGGCGCGGTGTATCCATCGCGCCGCAAAAAAACGGGAACCGTGCGCCGCAAACCTGCCATCCCTCCCACAAGGCGCCCACCCAGCCGCCAGGCCCCGCCGCAAACAGGCGCATGCGAAACAAATAATTGCGCAAAAACAGGAAAATGCAACAAAAAAGGCGAATTTTGCCGCAAAGTTGCGCTCTGTGTGCGCAGAGGATCATAAACGCGCGGTCAAAGTATATAAAAGGGACCGCTGCCAAAAAGAAAATCAGGAGTAAATTATACAAAGGCTTTGAACACATTATATAATTGGAGGGAAAACGCAATCAGTAAAAGTGCTGAAAAACAAGAATTTGCGTGGATTGTATTGTCTTTCTGGTGTAAAGGTGCTATATTAAAAAAATAAAAAGTAAATGCGCAATGAGAAGACTCGATGCGGTTTTTTTTTGAAAACAACATGGCAACGGTTGCGTAAGTAAAAGAAGCTGGCTTCCTTTACTCTTTCACAGGGATCCCCTGTGGAACAATGTGCTTTCATCAAGCCAGCGCGAAAGACGGGTGAGCAGATTGAATAGAACAGGAAAAAACACAACAGGTTGGGCGCGCCGGCTGACAGCGCTGCTTGTCACCGCTTGCCTGGTTATGGCAATGGCCCTGCCTGTATACGCCGAGGTGGATCTTCTGCCCGACGCACCTGACGAAGTAGAGCTGCTGGAGGATGAGCAGGGAACGGCCTCCGGGGAGGATACCGTTCCGCCGGAGCAGAACGCCGCCACCCCGGTGCCGGATGCCGCCACCCCGGAACCGGAACAAAGCGCCGAGCCGGAGCAGCCCGCCCCGACCGAAACGCCGGAGCCCACGGCAGAACCCACCCCGACCCCGGAACCGGCAGCCACCGCAACCGCCACCCCTGTGCCGACCGTGACCCCCACCGCCACCCCGGAACCGACCGAACAGCCGCAGAAGATGTACGCCGCAAAAAGCGTGGATAACGTGCAGGCAGCTAGTGAGCCGGAAGCGGCAGAAGGATTCACGGTTTACTTTGTCGTTCCGAATACGATTAATGGGGTGACCGTTTTAGCTTCCCATGAAATTAGGTTTAATGTAAAAACTGATGAAACCCCGGGCAATTCTAATGATGGTGCGTGGTGGCATACGCATACAATGGAGCCGACTGGATGGGAAACAAATGGACATAAGATTTATGCCGTTAAGAATTGTAAAGATATACAAGGAAAAAAATTTCTAGAAATACAGTTCCAGTTATACGAGGGTTCTGATTGGAAAGGAGAGATTAAGCTAAATAATAACCTGGGTCCTATAAGCGAATACAACAACAAAATGTATGATCCAACTACTAATAATGGTGAATGGACAGACAATCCCGTCCTGAAGGAGCATACATACTATGCAGGCAAACTCATCAAGTTCGAAAACCGCAGTACAGCTGATTTAACGAACGTAAAGGCAAATTTCTATATCCCTGATGAAAATGGAAACTTAAAACCGGTTGATGATGGCTCAGAAGCTAAACCTGTTCCTAAGGGAAAATTCGTTACTTTTACCATCCCAAACGTGGCATGCTCTTATGTTCAGTTTACATGGAATGAGGGCGGCAAAAGCAAATACTATAACTTCTATAACGAATCTGTTAGTGGTAATGATAAAGAATCCTTTATATACAGTGAAACAAGTAACTGCTTTATCTATACTGACGCAGACAACGTAAGATGGGGTATAGAAAACTCTTTCCGTATCTATTACGATGCTACTTTCTCAAAGATGGCATTGACGGGAGATACCGGCGACTATTCAATCCCCAAAGCCAATCAAAGTATGGTTTACTACGGCTTAAAAGGAGATGGCCAAGAAAGCAAATACGGCACAATGAGCCGGATTGAGGGCACAGATTACTATGTAGCAGATGTGCCGGATGGCTATACCCAAATCGTATTCGCTTCGCATCAGTTGAGTAGCGATGATATCACTACAACATGCGGCGACACTACAGGTTGGGAAGACATCCCTGAAAACTATAAGGATACGGAACAGTGCTTCTATGCGGATACGAATGACGATGCAGTATATAGCAATGGCCAACGTGGCGGCTACTGGGCTCCAAAAGACACCAAGCGTGATGCCGAAACGTGGAAGAATGCTGGCAAAGTAGTAGATATTGCACCCGCTGATTTTACGGAAGTACCAGACACAAAATATGTTACCAGTACGCTGTATGACTATTATACAGACTATGAACTAAATGGAAATAATAGAGATAATTATAATTATAATAGTACATATTATACACCGGGAGAAGGAGGCGGATTTGCAAGTCAAAGAAGCTGGGTTACGTTCCGTCAGTTTGACAGAGCACTAAGCGATTATTACAGTAACTGCAAAGCACAATATCCGATTTATACAGGCCATTTCCAACCTACTTATTCAAACTGGGGAATTACATTTGAAACCATCAGCGCTGCATTGAATCTTTGGGGGTTTAATAAAGACTTCGAAAATAAAAATCGCTTCATGGCAATCAATAACTCCACAATCAATGAAGATGGAAGTGGTACACGTTATGACTATGCCTACCAAGGCCTGGTCAAAGACAAAACCTCCACAGGCGATGCAACAGGTGAGCCGCTGCTGAAAGATACAACAACAACAGTAGAACCGCACTTCAACAAAGAGTTCCTGAGCGGCACGAACACCAAAAATGCAAAGCTTGGCGATGTGTACGACAACGTTGCGTTCCCCTTTACCAAGAGACAGATTTTTGATGAGGATCAGGGCGTTGATTACTGGTACTTTGACAGCCAGGATACGACCCTGTACCTGAAACAGGATTCCACCACGGAGCAATATTTCCTGAAATCAAGCACAGAGAACCGAGAACGGTCACGCAATCTTGATTCTAACTCCGCACAAAAATCAATAAATAAAAATGGACAGTCAGTCAGTTCCTATGGTTACTTCCCGTTCAACGAAACCGCAACTGCGGGCCGGGCTTCTACCTACAATTACGGCTTTGGCACCAAGCTGCAGATGGATTTTACCCTGACGGATGACGGTATGGTAGAAACCAATAAGACGGGTGAAGATGGAAAAAAGGAAAAAACCAACATCAAGTTCTTCTTCTCCGGTGACGATGACGTTTGGGTATTCATTGATGGCCAGCTGGCGCTTGACGTTGGCGGCGCCCATGGTAAGGTTTCCGGCCTGCTGGAATTTGGCGAGACAACAGAAAATGGAAAGGAAAAAAATAGTGTAACAGCCTATGTCAGTAAGGTCAAAACAGGCGGAACGTCAAAAAGTGACCAAAATGGAAATTCTGTCAAGAGCGTAAGATATAATGGTGAACCCATCTCTTTCTCCGCGCAAGGCACTACTCTTACATTCGACAAAGGCCAAAAGCACACCCTTACCATGTACTACATGGAACGCGGTATGTGGGAGTCCAACATGGCGGTGGCGTTCAACTTCCCGGATAATAACGAGCTGCAGGTTCAAAAAGAGGTCGATCTGACCAACGTTACTGATGATGACTTCAAAAACTGCTTTAAAAACCAGAAAATCTTCAACTTCACCATCAAGAACCAGGCAACCCATTATGGAAAAAAAGATGCCGTTGGCCCGGATGAAAGCGGAACTCCGTCCCAAAAGGTGGATTTGACTGCGGAAGGTGGTAACACGTTTGAACCCGCAACCAAAGAAAGGGAAGATGAGTACATTTTCAAGTTGGATACAAACCCCCATCCAGATTCCAAGCAAGATACCGAACAGGTCCTTCACTGGTACGCACGCTATATGGATACGGAACCCGTCAGTAAAGCGCGTAAGCAACGTTATGGCATCCTGACGCTTAATAACCCCATCAATATCGAAAAGATGCGCTTCCTTACGTTCCAGGTTTACGTTGATTCAAAGGATGGTGGTGGAGGTGAACTTTCCCTCAACAACCTGTATCTGGAACTGCTGGATGATAAAGGCGTCCAAAAAGGCAGCCTTGGCACATCAGGCATTAACGGCGCAACGTATGGCTCGGTCGAAGTGAAGACAGACAAATGGGTCACCGTAAAGCTGGACCTGCACAAGATGAAAGAGCAGAGCGGTTTTAACGACAAGGTCAAAACCATCCGCGTGGGCGATAACTATAGCCGCAACATCTATTTCAGGAACTTTACCTTCATTCCCAAAGCGGTGCCAAGTACGATGACCGGCTTTACAACCGATCAGGAGGACATCCCGGATTACGGCTCCGTCGAAAGCGGTCAGCTGGAAAAAGCCGAAAACGCACAGTACACCTCCACCAAGGACAGCGACACCCAGTTGGTGGACGATGCCGGACGCTTTGTTCTGGAAGATGGAGAAACCGTTACCTTCAGCGACCAGTTCCGCCGCGGCAGCTACATTTCGCTCAAAGAGAAACTGAACGAAAGCCTGTACGACACCACATGGACCGTGTACGAGAACGGGCAGGTGGTTACTTCGACGGAGCCGGATGACACATCAAATGTAGAGACCGTAAAATTCGGGGAAAAGAGGTCGTTAGAAAAGCAGAATTATCCCCCCAAAGGCCCCGATGATGGCCGAACGGAAGTTTATGTCGATAAAGATGGGATAAAGAATGATGGCTACAAGGTGAGCAAAAAGCCCGAAGAAGCCAACACCATCGTCTTCCGCTCCTATAAGGACCCGGACGAAACAAGCTCCACGCTGACAAAGCTAAAGGTAAAATACGTCAACACCGTCAAAACCGGCGGGCTGAAAATCCAAAAGAAGGCCGCAGAGGGCGAAACCTTGACCGGAACCTACACCTTCAAAGTTACCTTTAATGATGTTGGCGGTGAGGGTCTGGAAGAAAAGCCCATCGAAAGAACCGTTACGATTGATATGGGCAAGGGCGAAAGCACCGGAACCATCACCGGCATCCCCGTTGGCACCCGCTATACCATCGAGGAAGTCAAAACCGATGATTCCAGACTGCAAAGCGTAACTGTTCCGAAAGGTCAATCCGCCCAGGTGATCTACAACACCATGGTGGAAGGCGAGATTGTGGCGGGCAAAAATCCGGACAATCCGAACGATCCGAAAGCTCTGGAAGTTACCGCAATCTTTACCAACACCACGCGCAAACTGATCAACATTGAGTTCGATAAGCTCTGGAAAGATGCAAATGATACGGTCCTTGGTACAACGAACCAGCCGAACGAGATTTACATCCAGCTCCAGCGCAAAAACAGTGCTGCGGATGCCAAATGGGAGGTTGTTGACTACCCGACCTCGGGCAGCAAATATGTTACGGTTCGCCATACAGATAACGGCTGGCTGTATCCCTTTAACAACCTGGATCAGTACCCGGTTGGCGGCAGTGCGGATAATAACTATATTTACCGCATTGTGGAAGGTACGGTAGAAAAGGGCGAATTTAAACAGGCAGCGGAAGACGGAACCATTACGATTGACGGCAATACGTATGTTGTAACGGCTGAAGCAACAGCAAACAGCGAAACGGACAGCGAAACCGGCGCAACTACAACGCCAGCCACAGCCACCGATGGAACCATCACCGGCGGCAGCGGCAAGATTGTGCTGACCAACACGCTGCAGAACCCGAAGTTTGTACTGGATATCATCAAGAAGGACGCGGAAAAAGACGAAAATAACAATGAAGTATTCTTGAAAGATGTTGAGTTCAAGCTGGAAAAGCTGGTCGAAACAACAACCGAAGGAAAAACGCAGTGGGTAGTAGATAAAAACTACCCATTCGATAACACAAACAAAGGTTCCATTACCGGTACAACCGGAGCGGACGGCAAGATAACCCCGAACCCGTTCACAAATCTGGAACCCGGTACATACCGCCTGACGGAAACCAAGGCACATCCGGGGTACAACCTGTTGGCACAGCCAATTGAGATCAAATTTACCCAAGGCGGCGAGTGTTTTATTGATGGGGAGAAAATTACGGACACAAAAACGTTTGTGCAGTCCGGCAACACCTACACCATGAACCTTACCGTTCTGAACCGTAAAACGCCTGAGCTGCCCCACACGGGTGCAGACGCGCCAAGCCTGTGGCTGCTGATCGGCATGCCGCTGGCGGTGGCAGGGCTGTTGATATTCACATTCCGCTACAACAGGAAAGGGGGCCGGCGACATTAACCATCCCCCGGAAACCCAGCAACCCCCAGGATACAGGGCCTGCCCGCCCGTGCGCACCCGTTTACGGCAGGGCGCAGCCTTAAGCCAAGTGGGCAAGCGGCCCAGTTTTTCCTCCTTTTTTCTTCACGGCACAGTGCGGGCGGCGCGGCAGCGTTTCCCCGCTGCAGCGCCCCGCACTGCACGCCGTGCTGATGCAGAACCCTTAAGCCGGGCGGCCCCGCCGCCCATCCGATGATGATTTTTTTAAGAGAAGAGGTACTGAAATGAAAAAAGCAAAACGTTTTCTCACAGGCCTGTTGAGCGCCGCTCTGGCCCTCAGCCTGTGCGCTATGCCAGCAATGGCAGCGGACAACGGTGAAACACCGGCGACAACACCACCACAGGATGTTTGGACGCAGGATACCGGTTCCATTACGATTCATAAGTATGAGTACAATGGCCAGGTAAAGGCGGACGGCACTGGTGAAGAGAACGATGTAAGTAACCTCCCCGATGGTGCTACACCATTGGAAGGTGCAACGTTCAGCATTTATAAGGTTATGGACCGTGCCGCGCTCCGGAATTACTATGACGGTACGGATGGCCAAACAAAGGTTACAGTCGATACATACCTGAACGACACCAAGGATGCGATTAAATCTAATGAGAGCTATTCCACTGCGGTCGCTACAGCAACGACTGGCGAGGACGGCATTGCCGAGTTTCCCAATCTCCAGCTTGGTTTGTATGTAGTTGTTGAAACTGGTACCCCGGATAAGGTTACAAGCCCGGTGAAGCCGTTCCTGGTATCGGTTCCTATGACAAGAGTAAACAACCCCAATGAGTGGTTGTACGATATCCATGTTTATCCGAAAAACGGTACAACTTATGGCGAAGTGAAGATTGTTAAATACGGACGTGTTGGCTCTGATACGGTCGGCACACTCAGTGGTGTAAACTTTACGCTGGAAAAGTGGGATGAGACTGCCAATAAGTGGAACCCTGTAACAGCCAGTGATAAGGATGGCACTACTTTCAATCTGAAAACCAATAATGAAGGTGAAATTTCCGTAAGCGGCCTGTCTCAGGGCAAGTACCGCTTTATCGAGCAGTCGATTGATGGAAATAACACCTACATTATTGACCAGACCCCAATTGAATTCGAAGTAACCAAAGAAGGCAAAATCAAATACAAGGACGGAGAACCCCAGGCAGCGGTTACTTTTTATGTTACCAATGACAGGCCGGATGTTGAAAAGAATGTAATTGATAAAAACGATTCTCCCAAGACCGAAGCAAACTACAGCGTTGGCGACAAGGTTCCTTACCAGATCACGGTAACGGTTCCGGAGAACATTATCAAGCTGACGACCTTTACCGTAAGCGATGCGCCCAATAATTTGAAGTATAATAATGATGCGAAATTGACATGCGATGGTGCTGATGTGGATACGAGCGTATATACCATCGCTGCCGAGGGCAATGGATTTAAAATTACATTTAAGCCTGCCAAAATGGGACTATATGCCGGCCAAAAGATTATTATCAACTACAGTGCAACTTTGCTGAACACTGCTGACCAGACTGGTGCAGGCAACCGGAATGACGTTTCTCTCGTTTATGGCAATAAAATTGGTGTAGACAGCGAAGGCAACCCGACGGAAAGTGAAAAGAAAGAAATCCATGATAGTACCTTTGTTTACACTTTCAAAGTAAAAGTGCATAAAATTGCAGACGATACCCAAAAGGGACTTGAGAACGTAGAGTTTGACCTGTACAAAAAAGATGAGAACGGCACTGTAACTGGCGCTGCTGCAAAAGCCTTGGGCCTGGATCCCAATGAAAAGTGGACCAAGGTCAATGAAGCGCCGCTGAAAACTAATAAGGATGGCTATGTGGAACAGGGCGGCCTGGCAAACGGTGAGTATTACCTGGTTGAAACCAAGACTGCCTCTGGTTATAACCTGCTGAAAGCTCCTGTCAAAGTTACCTTGAGCATTCAGGCAGAGACGACATGGGATTCTACGTCCATTTATGATGAGAAGGGCAACCTGCTGAAGCATACGGTTAATGAGAAAAACACTACTTTTAGCGGTGGCGATGAAGGTGGTAAAACGGAGTATACAGTTACCGTTGTCAACCGCAAGGGCTTCAACCTGCCCACCACCGGTGGTTTCGGCACCCTGCTGTTCAGCGGCATTGGTGTGCTGCTGGTTGTGGCCGGTGTTGGCGTGCTGCTGAGCCTGAAAAAGAAGAACCGCACCTGATTCACCTGCCGCAAGGCAAAACAATGTTACAATTCACCAATAGGGTATAGAGGGATAATCCATCATACACAGGGGGAGGGCCGGATTTGGCCCTCCCCCTATGGTGGGTTATTGGGGAATAAATTTTTTTGGGTGTACATGGCCGTTGTTCGGTTGACTTTTTAGGTTCTGCGTGGGGAACCACCCTACGGGTTAGGTTTGTGGCGGGGAACCACCCCACGGCCGTTAGGTTTGTGGCAAGGAACCACCCCTCAGTCTGCGTTGCAGACAGCTCCCCTCAAAGGGGAGCCACCGCAAACATAAGGTGAGATATTGGCGCCCCTTGAGGGGTGACTCCCCGCGGGGCGGGGAGATGTCGCGAAGCGACAGAGGGAACGGGGCGCTGTTTGCGCTGTCACCGAAGGTGACTGAGGGGTGGTTCCCCGTGCAGAGCCTAAAAATAAATAGGGCAAGGCCCGTTAAACGGGCCGATGGCGAGCATCGGCCCCTACAAATGATTTGCAACGTTTGCGGCGCGGGGTGGATGGGCGGCAATTATTAGGCCCGTCAAACGGGGCGTCGGGGACACCGCCCCCTACATGCAGGGCGAGGTTTATTACAATTTTGTGGTGTGCAACGCCGTAAGGCCCTACAGATTATTTTATTGTTATTCACTACCCTAAAAACCACCCCCAACCCAATATCTCCTGAGCGGCGCAATGCGGCGCGGTCCACCACAATTATTCATTATTCTTTATTATTTATTCTTTTGCCTACTTCTAATTCCTAATTTCTAATTTCTAATTGCATCAGTTCCCAACTTCAACCCTCTCACGGAAAGGTTCGCGGTGACGCTATGGATACCACAACAAAACTAAAAGTCGGCTTTGCGGCCTTGATGATCCTGTCCGGCATTGGGGTGGCATCGTACCCGGTTATCAGCAACGCGGTGGCGCAGCGCCACGCCAGCGAAGCGATCCAAAATTACGATGATACCGTAAAAAGCATGGATACCGAAAAACTGGACGCCGCCAAGGAGGCCGCCCGCCGCTATAACCAGCAGCTGGACAACGCCGTGGAGCGCGATGCCGCAGGCGAAGCGGAGGATACCGGCACCAGCTATGTGGACCTTGTGGATGTGGGCGAAAGCCTGGGGTATATCACCATCCCGAAAATTGACGTCAACCTGCCGATTTACGAAGGCACCAGCGATGATGTGCTGCAAAGGGGCGTTGGCCATCTGGAAGGCTCCAGCTACCCCCTTGGCGGCGAAAGCACCCACAGCGTGCTGACCGGCCACCGCGGCCTGCCCGAAGCCGTGCTGTTCACCGACCTGGACAAGCTGGAAGAGGGCGACTGTTTCTACCTGCATATTCTGGATGAAACGCTGGCGTACCAGGTGGATCAAATCAAAGTGGTGGAACCGGAGCACACCGAGGATCTGGAAATCACCGCGGGGCAGGATTACTGCACCCTTGTTACCTGCACGCCGTATGCCATCAACACCCACCGCATGCTTGTGCGCGGCACCCGCATCCCTTATAATGGAGAGGAAGAAGCCAACACCCCGCAGGCCGTGCAGTATCAGGCGCTGCGCACCGGAACGGTGGTCAAGCGCGTGGTGGATGCCTGGCCGTGGATCGCGGTAACGGGCAGCATTGTGATCGGCGGCGAAGCGCTGCTGCTGCTTTTGCTGCTGCACCGCTGCAAAAAGCGCGAGGAGGATGACTAAATGGGACGGCTGATTGCTAAAATTCTGGCCTGGCTGGCCATTTTGCTGGGGCTGGCGCTGTTGATACAGCCCACCGCCGCCCAGTGGTGGACCAGCACCCGCAACGCCAAAACCGCTGCGCAGTTTGCGGCCCGCGCCGAAGCCCAGCCCACCGCCCCCGCGGCGGAGGAAACCACAGCCGAACCCCCGGAGCCGGAACGCGCCTACCCTGAACTGTACGCCGCGATGCAGGACTATAACGCGGAAATTTACGCCGGGGGCCAAAGCGGCCTGACCGACCCGTTCGCCTACGAGGAAGCCCCGCTGGACCTTGCTGCCTATGGCTATGACGATGATGTGCTGGCTGTGCTGTGGATCCCGCGCCTGAACCTGGAGCTGCCCGTTTACCTGGGCGCCAGCCGCGAAAACCTGGCCAAAGGCGCGGCGCTGCTGGGCCAGACCTCGATGCCGCTGGGCGGCGAAAACACCAACACCGTGATTGCCGCCCACCGCGGCTATTATGGCGCGGAAATGCTGCGCAACGTGCAGCAGATCCAGGTGGGGGACAAGATCCAGCTGACCACCCCGTGGGAAACGCTGATTTACCGCGTGAGCGAGCTGAAAATTATTGACCCCAGCGATATCAACGCCGTGCTGATCCAGCCGGGGCGGGACCTGCTGACCCTTTCCACCTGCCACCCCTACACCCGCAACAGCCAGCGCTACCTGGTAATTGCGGAGCACGACACCGCCGCTGCGGACACCACCAAAGAGGAGGATTTGCAGGAAAGCGCCGCTACCTGGGACGAAACGCCGCGCCAGGTGACCGTGGAGGATGCCGGCGGCAGCTCCATTGCCGAAGTGGCCCCCCAGGCCCTGACCCCATTGCCGGGGGAGGGCAGCGCGGAATCCGAGGGGAGCGCGATCTCCAATACCATGATCTGGCTGGAAAACAACGCACTGTGGGCCGGGCTGGTGGTTATTGCCGCCGCCGTTGGCATTATGGTGATATGGAAAAAACACCGGGAGGATTAACCATGCAGTACACACAGCAGGCCGCCGCCGTTACGGCCGAAGTAAACAAGGCCGTGCAGGGCAAACAGCAAACGGTAAACACCATCTGGATGGCCATGCTGGCGGGCGGCCATGTGCTGATTGAGGATATTCCCGGCGTGGGCAAAACCACGCTGGCGCTGGCCTTTGCCCGCGCGCTGGACCTGAAAGAAAGCCGCGTGCAGTTTACGCCGGATGTTCTGCCGTCCGATTTGGTGGGATTTTCCGTTTACCAGAAAGAGACCGGCAAGTTTGTGTACCACGCCGGTGCGGTGATGTGCAACCTGTTTTTGGGCGATGAGATCAACCGTACCTCCTCCCGCACGCAGTCGGCTTTGTTGGAAGTGATGGAAGAAGGCACGGTGACGGTGGACGGCGTCACCCGCCCGGTGCCCGCACCCTTTACCGTAATTGCAACCCAGAACCCCATCGGCGCCGCCGGCACGCAGATGCTGCCGCAGTCTCAGCTGGACCGTTTCATGGTCTGCGCCGTAATGGGCTACCCCGATGAGGAAGCGGAGCTGGCAATTTTGGCCGGGCAGAGCAAAGGCCGCCTGCTGGACCGTGTGCGCCCCGTTGCCGGTCAGGCGGATCTGCTTGCCATGCAGCAGGAGGTCAGCACGGTATTTGTGCATGAGCTGATGTACCGCTACATTGTGGCGCTGGCCCAGGCCAGCCGCAAGGACCCGCGCCTGGCCGTGGGGTTAAGCCCCCGTGCCACCCTGGCGCTGACCAGCATGACGCGCGCGGCGGCGTACCTGGCGGGGCGGGATTTTGTTGCCCCGCAGGATGTGACCGCTGTGTTTGATGCGGTTGCCCGCCACCGCCTGGTGCTGAACGACCAGGCCCGCGCAGGCGGCGAAACGGTGGACAGCGTAATGCAGGACCTGCTGCGCACCGTGCCGCGCCCCCGCCCCGAAAAGGCTGACCGCCATGGCAGGTAAGCTGGGCCGGGCGCTGGTGCTTTTGGTGCTGCTGGCCGCGGCGCTCATCACCCAGGCACCGCTGGCGGTGTTCCTGTTAGCGTTTGCGCTGGTGCTTCTGGTGCTGCTGCGGCTGGATGCCGCCTATCTGCGCAGGCAGGTAACGGCAGAGCTGCTGGTGCCGGACAAACCCGTGATACAGGGCGAAGATTTTACCCTGACGGTTCGGCTGCGCAACCGCAGCCGGTTGCCCATCCCTGCGCTTGTGGTGCTGCTGAACGCCGCCGATGAATGGGGCGGCGGGCAGATCACCCTGCGCTGCGCCGCCATGCTGGGCGGCAAGGAGAGCGCCGAACAGCGCATTACCCTAAACGCAGGCAAAAGCGGCGTGTGGAGTATTGCGGTGCGGGGCATCACCCTGCGGGATCACCTGGGGGTGTTCACCGCGGCGTGCCCGGCTGCCGCGCAAAGCCGGAGCATCTGTGTGCTGCCCGCTGCCGCGGCTGGCAAAGCCAAAGCGGAAACCGCCCCCGATGAGGACGGCGACGAAGCCGACACCCGCGCCGCCCTGGGCGGCAGCTATGAGCTGCGGGAGTACCGGGACGGGGATACCATCAAGCAGGTACACTGGAAGCTGAGCGCCAAGCTGGACCGCCTGATGGTGCGCGAACCGCTGACCGCCCTGCGCGCTGCCCTGACCCCCGGTGGGGACCTGGACGGAGCGGAGGAATGGGGGGATTTTCCCCAACAGGCGGCGAAGCACCGCAAAAACCCGCCCAAGCGCAAAAAAGAACGTACTGCCCTGAGCCGGCGCGGCGCTGCCGACCCCGGCAGTGGGCTGAAGTTTGTGGACCGTGTGCTGGTGAGCACCCAGCGCCCCGCAGCGCACCCCGCGTTGTGGCTGGCGGCAGATGCCGCGCTGCTGCTGGCGCTCACCTTTGGTTTGCTGCTGGTGCTTTCCAC
>UMEP01000780.1_pt1 | contig 20032 bp, 13 predicted proteins | sample 1964771 | NCBI WGS metagenome assembly UMEP01 (sample SAMEA4836022, study PRJEB28245) | human gut metagenome | biome: gut microbiome; material: fecal sample | place: Denmark | collected 2008 | reverse complement strand
GTCCTGCAGGAAGAGATTCCTGCGGGACTCTTTTTTTGTGCTTGTCGGTGGATGGGAGTAATGGGAGTAATGGGAGATATGGGAGTAATGGGACTGATGGGAGTGATGCGACAGATTTTGGAGTAATGGGACAGATTGGGAGGAGGATGGGAGGAATGGGAGTAATTGAGATAATGGGAAGTGATGGTTGTCGGTAGAAGTCTTTTTATTGCCTGTCGGGTAATAGGGTGGTGTCTGTACTGATGTATTTGAACGTGTCGAAGTTCATAAATCCCATTTGCTCAAGTTCTTTCTTGCTTTCCTGAATGTCGCTTTCATTGTTGAAACCGGGGATAAGTGGTAGGCGTATTGTAACGTTGTCAAGTGAGACTTTCGATGCGAGTAATTGTAGATTCCTTTTTACAATACCGTTAAAACCTGTCGTATAGGCATTGTAGATTTGCGGATTCATGTCTTTGATGTCTATGTAATAATGACTAATGCAAGGCAGAATGCTTTCCAGCAGGTGTGTTCCGGCATTCAATGAAGTTTCGATATTTATGCGCCATTGAGGGTTGGCAATCTTGGAAAATTCCGTTATGAAAGCACTATTGAGCAACGGTTCGCCACCGCCGAAAGTTATTCCGCCACCTGTTGCGATGAAATACAGGTTGTCTACTGATACTTCTTCAAGCAAATCTTCCGGGCTGACGCAACGGCAGACAATGTCTTGATTGAGACATTGCGGATTTAGGCAGTATCTGCAATGCAGTGTACAGCTGTGAAACGCGACAAGTGTTGTCACGCCCTGTCCGTCAGTTGTGATGCGGTGCCGTTCTATTCCTATAAGTTTTGCAAGCATAGTACAAATATAATCCTTTCCAAGTTCATTTGCAATAAATTGTGTTGGCAAAGATGTAAATATTGAATTAAATGAGTATCTTTGTTGAAACAATTTTTGTCATGGGTAAAGGTAAAGACTTGTGTGATACACTTAAAGCCGTGAGGAAGGCTGTTGCTGATGCCAATGGCATAGAATACGTACCAGGTAAATGTACCAACGATGGTGAATGCAGCGGAACTTGTCCGGCATGTGAGGCAGAAGTAAGATACATCGAACGTGAGCTGAACTTCAGAAGGCTTGCGGGAAAGGCGGTCACAGTAGCCGGAATTGCCATTGGAGCTGCTTCGTTTGCGGCATGTAGTAGCGACAAGTTGAGCGCTGACGGACAGAATAACAGCTCTGTGCCGGTGCCGAATCAAAATCAACTCTTCGGTGCCATGCCGGAGACTCAACCGAGTTTTCCAGGTGGAGAGGCTGCGTTGATGAAATATTTTGAGGAAAACATGCGGTGGCCTGATACAGGAAGTGACATCAGCGGGCGTGTTATTGTCCAGTTTAAGATAGCGAAAGACGGTACTGTTAAAGAGCCTAAGGTTGTTAAAGGACTTGCACCTGAATTCGATAAAGAGGCGTTAAGATTGGTTAGAGGAATGCCCAAATGGATGCCCGGAAGGATTTCAGGCAAGGTTGTCGAGACTGTTTACACCGTGCCGGTGAAGTTTATGCCCAGATAGGGCATTGTTTTCGTCGTGGCTAAGGTTTTATATTTCATATAAGCTAAAAAATGATTGTTTGAGTCTTCCGGCCTTTTGAACCACCATTTTTTAGTAAATTACGCCTGTTTATTGTATTGCCAGCATTGTGGAATACTGATAGGGAGTTTTTTGCAGGCAATTAGATGTTGTGGCGTACATGTTGTGTCATGATTTTAAAAAAGTATCTTCTTTGTGGCGTGTAATCGTATTATTTTGATTACCTTCGCAGTATGAAGATACCCGACAACTATAGAATTATAAATACTCTTTCATTTTTTAATGTAAGATTAATATTACCTGTTGTTTTATTAATCTTGTGTTTCATTCCACTTGTTGCCCATGCGTCAGTGGACGAGCCGTGGCCGAAGACTACCAAGGCTTGCGATTCCATCGTTGACAGGTTGGAACGGCTGAGCGGTTATGTTGTAGACGAACAGATGGAGCTGGTGTCCCAACTTTACAACCTCGGCAAGGCTAATCCCGGTGTCAAGGCTATCGCATGGCGAGCGCTTTACTGGGATGCAGTGAGCAGGCACGACCGAAAGGAAATACAACATGCGTTGGCCTTGATAAAGCAGGCCGAAAGCGCAGTAGACCGTAAGCGTTTCGGGTACGATTACATGCGTATACGACGCAGCAGGATGCTGTTCGAGCTTGGTGCGAAGAACGATTTGTACGGTTTGTATTCGGCGCAATATGCTGATTTGGACTACTTTATGCGTATTGGCGACAAGAAGGGTATCGGCAGTTGCCATCTGATGATAGGCAAGGTCCTCATCGACATTGGCGAGCCGTTGCGTGCCTTGGGTGAAAATGAAAAGGCTGTTGCCATGTTCCGTGAGTCCGACACACCAGCATTGCTCGCGTCAGCCGAGATGAATACAGCTTTGTGCCACCTACGCCTTGGCGAGATTAGTCGGGGTCTGGCAATACTGGAGAAACTTGAGCGTGGCGAAGTGGCTCGCCGTGATTCTTTCCTTCGTGCCACGGCAATGCTCAATATCAGTTATGCGTACAGTCAGACGGGAAAAGAGTGCCCGTACCGTTACATCAAGTGGATGGAGGAGTATTCGCGTAAAGGGTCGAACGCATATTTCCGTAACATGTGTAATATCAACGTGGCTTCATGGCTTTACCGCCATGGCGACTATGGCGAGGCTATGGCACTTTTGTCTGCGACGTTGGATTATACATTCACACACGATTTGGGCACATGGCGTGAAAATTGTTACCTTGGTCTGGCGCAATGCCTTATAGGTATGGGCGACAGCTTAGGAGCTGTGGCATATTTCCAGCGTTATTTCGATTTGGTAGACTCTTTACGGTTCAGCGATATGAAGGTAAAGATATTGCGTTATGAAGAGGTTAGCCGGATACGCCGTTTCGACGAGGCCATGCAGGCTGAGAAGGCCGCTACCGAGTTGAGGTACATGCACATCCTGGCTGGCGCAGCCTTATTGTTGCTCGTGCTCGGTTGTGTCTGCCTGTGGTACTGGTATAAGAACAAGCGTGCCGCAATGAGGCTGCTTGAGGAGCAGATGGACAACGAGCGAAAGCGACTCGCCATAGAGGCGCAGAACCGTAAAATAGCGATCAGTACCATAGAAATGGAGGAAAAGAACAATACGTTGCGCCATATAGGCAGCATGGTCGATGATGCTAAGGGCAAGAACGAGATAGGAACGGCTGTTGCAGGCAGGATAAAGGCACAGGTTAAGGTACATCTTGACACAGAAATGGGCTGGGATATGTTCAGGCAGACGTTTGAGAACGTTTATCCGTTTTTCTTCAAGCGCATAAAGACAGCTCACCCGACACTGACCGAATACGACATAAGGCTATGTACATACATATTGGTAGGTGTTGACAACAAGCAGATTGCGATGCTGCTCAACGTGCTGCCTGATTCGTTGAAGAAGTCGAGGACAAGGCTGCGTAAGAAGTTAGGTATTGATGCCGGGGTAAACCTTGCCGAGTATCTTAGGGCTTTTAATGTCTGACAGGTTCAATTACCGTTTTTTGAAAGGTTACCTTTTGCACCGCAAAAGGTAACCTTTTAGCGTATAAAAGGCGGCCTTTCGTGTTCCAAAAGGCCGCCTTTTGCAAAGGTGTTGATTTATAGGCTGTTACAGCCAGTAATTCAAATTGGGCTTAATTGGCCGGCGGCGTTTGTCCGTGTTGTGCCTCGCTGGTTGCGAGCCGCCTCCGTTTTGCCGTTACATCTTGACTTTCGCCGTTTTCGAGCCGTTGGCTGTCTCTGCCTTTACGATGTACAGGCCGGCCTGGAGTGCCGATGAAGGAATGGCATGTCTGCATGCGCCCGGTGCATAGGCGTAAACTATCTGGCCAGACGGGCTGTATACGTAGACGTGGGTTATCTCTTCCCCGGCGTTTATGCTTATCCCGTTGCGTTCCGACGATATTGTGATGTCGTCTGCGCTGTTGTAAGCCGAACTGATTGAGGTACCTTGCAGGTTGGTTATGACCTCTACATCGTCAACCATCATTACCACGCCTTCGTTGTTTATGCTGATATACTGCAAGGCTATGTAGACTGGCTTGTTGTCATATTCAGAAATGTCAACGTTCACCTCTTCCCACTCGTCTGCCGCCGCCTCACGGTCGCCGCCGATAACTGTGAAGCTATCAAAACTGTCGTCAGTGTCAGACACTAGTATTCTGTAACGTTCTGGTTTATTGTAGAAATCCAGTTCATTGGTCTTTACAAACAGTCTTATTGACGAGTTGTCGCCTAATTGCAGCTGTGGTGAAATCAGCCATACGTCACTTTCCATAGGCTCTTGACTGTATGAGGTACTGAAGGCTGCTCCAAAACGTTCGCCTGAGTGAGGGTAGAATCCGGGTATGTCCGTAATCGGCGGGGTTGTGGCATCAATGTTGAACGCCATGAATCCTACGGGTTCTGATTTGTGCGGATAGTCGTAGAACGACCATGCGTCAGTCTCCCTGTTGTTACGGTCAACTGTGCGCCAGCGCGGGTTGAACATCGTACCGTAGTCAAAATCGTCACACAATTCAAAGTCAAGTCGGTATGGATTGCCCTCCTCCACACATGTGACGGTACGCTCAATCGTGTTGTTTGCAGGGTTTTCGTCGCCGTCGAGTGTTGCCGTGACGCTTATCTTATGTTCTCCCGCTGCAGACAGGTCAATGTCGTGGAACATTATGGTCTTTTCCTCGTAAGGCAGTAAGTCAGCCGTAGTGTCAGCCATTGTCATGCCGTCAATGGCGCAGGTTATGCGCACTGAGGTTATCGTGTCAGTGCCGACGTTAGCCAGTCTTACGCCGACAGAGTCGCGTATGCCCAGCAGTCCCTTGTCCTTTATCGGTGCCGTAAACTCTGTTAGTGCAGCGTCAAGACCGTATAATGTCGCTCCGTGGCCGAAATTCATTCTCAGAGCAATGGTTCCGCTGCCCGTTATGCTATATAGAGAGTCGCCGTCACTTTGGTAGAATGTTGCTTCTGTGGCTGCCGGGTCGTTGCATATTCCGATGTTGTCAATGGTCATCTGTTCCGTTTCCACATAGTAGTTGCCTGCGTTGAGCAGTCTCGGCGTGAATGTTAGGGTTGCCATTCTTCCTTCAGCCCCACGTTCCATTGTGGTGTGCATGATGCGTCGTCCGAGCCTGTGTCCGTCTTCTTTTATCTCGTAGACAGAGATTCCGATGTCACGTTTTACATAATATTCGTCTTTTGCCAGCCCTATCGTTACTGACGTCAGCGTGTCGGCTGTGTTCAGAGTGTAGACGTTGCCGAACTTGGCGGTCTGTCCGCTCAGGCCTATGCCGCGTGTAAAGTCGGTTATATTCTCGGTTGCGAATACCGAGTCAGTCAGCACCACGTCACCTATTTCAATGCGGTTGTCAGCCGCATATTTCTCTCCCTCTATGTCAGCTGTTATGTATGCGCCCCTTATTATGTCGCCTGCCGCAGCCTCAGGCATGCTTCCCGTCACCGTTACCTGTGCGGTGTTGTCGGGCTGCAGGTCAACTTTCTGTGTATTCTCAAACAGTCTGCTGCCGTCGATGTTCATTGATGTTGTAACCTCTTTTATCGGCTCTGTGCCGCGGTTGTTTACAGTTACGGTATAAGTGCCCTCACTGTTGTACTGTCCGGCAGGCATGTATGCCGTCATCGCTGAACGCATCTCATCCGCTTTGATGTCATAGTCGTAAATCTTGCTTATGTTGATATAATAAATGTTCAGTGATATGTCGGTCTCGTCGGCTTCGTTTACTATTGCGATAGAATAAAGCCCCGGTTCTATGTCATGCACGGCAATCTCTTTTTGAGCGCCGTTGTTGTCTACCTTGTCATCGTAATATACCGTGCGCCATGTAGACACGTCAGTGCCTGACGGTCCGAGTAATATCCTGATTTTCGCCGTTATGTTGAACAGTCCTCCCGAGTATGCGAAATTAAGGCGTACAGGTCTGTCAAGGTACATGCATGGTGAGAACAGTCCGTTCCCCCGCCCGGTTACCGTTGTTCTGTAACATGACCCCATTGGGTCAAATTTCCATGTGTCAGCTTTACGTCCTGCCCAGTATTCTCCCGTTCCTGTGCTGAAGTCGCAGTCCAGCGGCAGTTGTGTCACAATGTCTTTGTGCGTGGCGGTTACGGTCTCGGTCGTGGTTTTGCCGCCGCAGGTGAGTGTCGCCTCGATGTCATATCTGCCAGTCGCCTCCATGTCGGCCCTGACGGAAGGATATACTGTTATCGTGCTGTCAGGGTTTATTGTCAGGTTGAATGTCTCGGCAGGTATTGCTGTTCCGTTGATTTTGTATGCCAGTGTAAACTCTGTGGCGTCGCCTGTGCCGTTGTTGGTTATCGTCACGCCGACAGGTGTCTCTGCTGAATAGTCACATTGTGAATAAGGTGTCTCTATGCCTGTTATCGTCAAGTTTGGCGACAGTTCCGCGGGACCTTTGTCTACTTTGATGTCGTCAACGTAGGTGCTGTAACCTTCTGTCGATACTGACCTCAGGGCGATGTGGTAAGCACCTGCTACAGGCACGTTGAATGTTGCAGCCTTGACTCTCCACGTGTTGCCGGTGATATTCCATTTTTTGACAAGCGTCATCCTGCTGACGTCGTCTGAATCTCCGTAATAAAGCTCTATGGCCTCTATGCCGTCACTTCTTACGCCTTTTGCCGAGAACGTTACATGATTGTCTCCCGCCTCAAGCGTAAGCGGCATAGATATGAGATAGTCATCGTTGCCGGTCACTCCGTTAGTCTGGCAGTATGCACATCCCGGCATACCGTCAGAGCCTGGGTCCCAGTCGATGAATTCCCATGTAGAATAGTCGTTATTGTTATTGACAACTGTCCATTCTTCGGCAAATTTTTCAGCTGAAGAGAAGTCGCATTTGTACGGTAGCGGCATGGCGCCTTTCCCGTCCTGTGCCCATGCGCCATACGTAATGGCGATAATGATAGCTAATGAAATGAAGCGAAAATTTTTCATATTGTTATGATTTTTAAGTTAATCCGCTTGCAAAATTAATGTTTTGAGCAAGGATGATGCAACAAATAGACGTGGACAATAGGGGGACATGTGCCAAAATGTGCCTTTGTATAGGCGTTGGTGGCAATGAAATATTCTTTTGGGAACAGTGCAGGTGAAATCCGTCATGCAGGCGCGGGGGACGGATTTTAAACGTTGTTGTGGCAGGGTTGGTAATGTGCTGGCAGTCAAAGTGTTAGTGATGGCAATGCAAAAGGCGGCCTTTCGCGTTGCGAAAGACCGCCTTTTAGCGTGCAATTTGCCGTGTTTTAGGGCGTAAAAGGATGCCTTTTACAAAACGGCTGCGTGCAGGTGTGTTTTTATTTCTTCAGTTCTATGCGGAAAGTCGTACCCTTTCCGGTCTCCGAACTCTTTACGAATATTCGTCCTTTGTGGTACTCTTCCACTATGCGTTTTGCCAACGAGAGGCCCAGGCCCCAGCCGCGCTTCTTGGTGGTGAAGCCCGGTTTGAACACGTTGCGCAGGTCTTTCTTCCTTATTCCCTTGCCGGTGTCCGACACTTCTATTATGGCTTTGTCGGCCGCCGACTCCATGTGCAGGGTTATGGTGCCGCTGCCTTCCATCGCGTCGACGGCGTTCTTGCACAGGTTTTCAATTACCCACTCGAACAGCGAGGCGTTAATCTTGATGATTATGTCCTCATCAGGGAAGTCCTTTATGAACTTCACCTTCGACGATGTGCGGCGGTCCATGTACTCCATGACGTGCGCCATCACCTCGTTAAGGCTTGCCGGTACAGGTTCGGGCAGCGAGCCTATCTTGGAGAAGCGTTCGGCTATCAGTTCGAGACGCTTCACGTCCTTGTCCATTTCTGGTATCATGTCGTCGTCGGGGTAGTTCTCTTTCAGTATCTCCACCCACGCCATGAGGCTCGATATCGGCGTGCCCAGTTGGTGTGCGGTCTCCTTTGACAGTCCCACCCACACCTTGTTCTGCTCGGCGCGCTTTGATGTCAGCAGGGCGAATATGGCCACCACGACGAACAGCATCACCACCCCGAGCTGTATGTAAGGGTAGGCGGCCAGGCGCTTCAGCATGACCGAGTCGTCGTAACACACGTTGATGTAGCCGTCGCGGGTGTTGTCGCCAAGTACGATCCTTATGTATCGGCCCTCGTCAAATAGCCTTTCACTTATTTGTCCGGCCTGTTTCAGGCTGTCTTCATACGTTTCGCCGTTCAGTTTCACGTTGCGGAAGGTCTGTACGTTGCCGCCGGCGTCGGTCACTATTACCGGTATCGTGTTGTTCTCGTTAATCACCTTAAGCACAAGGTTAAGGTCGGTGTTCTCGTCGGCAAGGTTGAGCGCCCTCATGGCTTCAGCCCACACTTCCATCTTGTTGCGCTCCTCGTCGGCCAGCTCGTGCACCAGCGCGTTTGACACAACCAGCGAGGCCACGGCTATCACTACCGCGGCTATTACGAGGATTATCTTCACATGGCGTATTCTGTCAGTCCACTGCATACGTATTTATAACGCATTTACCGTGCTAATATTGTTGCTGTACATGCAGAATGACACCTAAACGTATAACTTTAGTTAAATAACTACCTTCTTTAGTTCGGTTTTCGGCAAAACATTTGGATGTTACTAAAACTTTTAGTTACTTTGCATAGTGCTACTTATGGAAATCTATTAACTCTAAAAAAATTGATAGTATGAAAACATTAACCAAGCGTGAAGAAGAAATAATGGAGCATTATTGGGACAAGGGCGAGATGCACATACGCGAGCTGCAGGCTCTTTACGACGACCCCAAGCCGCACGTCAACACCCTTTCGACGCTCGTACACATCCTTGAAGACAAGGGTTTCCTTTCGCACAAGGCCATAACGCCCAAGAGCTACAAGTATTTTCCACGGCTGTCGCGCGACGACTACCGCCGCGGTTCGCTGAAAAACGTGGTCGACAAGTTTTTCGGCAAGTCGTATCTCGGCGTCGTGTCGACACTAGTCAAGGACGAGAAGATATCGCTCGACGAGCTGCGCGAACTGATAAAGACGGTTGAGTCTGCCGACGGTAAGTGAGCCGACGCACGTTGATGGCATGAGTTTGCGCTGCGTCCCGGCCGCTAGCCGGCGTGTGCGGCGTGGCAGGCAGACACCCTTTACCTCTTGTGCCGCGCGCATGTCTTGCGGCAATGAACTTGTTACCTTATAATAATATAACGTAAAATCCTATGGGACTGTTCTTCATTTATTCACTCAAAGTAGCGCTTTGCCTTACGGCGTTCTACCTTGTCTATAAGCTGCTGCTCAGCCGCGAGACCTTCTTCGGCTTCAACCGCGCCGTGCTGCTCGCCGTCATAGGCCTGTCGCTGTTGCTGCCTTTAGTTCACTTCAGCATGGAGTCGGCACCGGCCGGTGTAGCCGGTTTCGTCGTCGTGGAAGACATGATAGTGCATGCCGTCGCCGACGGGACTGAAAGTTTCGTACTTACGGCAGCCCAGGCGGCTTTCATCGTCTACGTCCTCGGCGTACTCTTTTTCGCCTGCCGCTGGGTGTGGTCGCTCGTCAGCCTGTACCGCCTGATGCGTGGCGGCAGGGTTGTCGACAGCTCCGGCGGCATACGCACCATTGTCGTAGACGGCGACGTGTCTCCGTTCAGCTGGATGGGCAACATCGTGATAAGCGCGAAAGACTACGCCGGCGACCCTCGGTACATACTTACGCACGAGCGTGCCCACATATACGGACGCCATTCAGCCGACATAATGCTGTGCGACGCGCTGATAGTGTTCCAGTGGTTCAACCCCTCGGCGTGGCTGCTCAAGGCCGAACTGCAAAACCTGCACGAGTACGAGGCCGACAGCGCGGTACTATCATCGGGTGCCGACGCCGCCACGTACCAGCTCATGCTGATACGCAAGGCCGTGGGCGACAAACTATTCACTATGGCTAATAATCTAAACCAATGTTCACTTAAAAAACGAATTACCATGATGATGAAAAAGAAATCAAATCCGTGGCGGCGCGTTAGGACGCTCCTCGTTGCGCCGGTGGCCGCCGTGGCCGTGGTGGCTTTTGCCACGCCGAAGGCCGAGAGCCTGGGTAACGAAATAATGAACGAGAGCGACGCTCTTGTAAGTGCCGTGATGCCTGCGGGCGGAACTCCGTCAGTGCAGGCTCCGCAAGTGGCGGCTGCGGCGGGCGCTAATGCCGCAACCGGTATCGCCGGGGAGGCACGGCAGGCTGCTGTGACAACTGGAAACAACAGCCTTGACGGCGGCGATGACGACAAGGTGTACAACACTGTTGAAGAAATGCCCGAGTTCCCCGGCGGCCAGAATGCCTTGATGAGGTGGCTCGCAGACAATCTGAAGTATCCAAAGGAAGCAGCCGAAGACGGCATACAGGGACGTGTTGTGGTGAAGTTCGTCATCGACAGGAACGGTAATGTCACAAACCCCACGGTCGCACGTAGCGTATGCGACGCCCTCGACGCAGAGGCTCTCCGCATCGTAAGGTCCATGCCGAAGTGGACTCCCGGCAAGCAGGATGGCAAGTGCGTAGCCGTTGAGTACTCGCTGCCCGTGGCGTTCCGTATTGACGGCGGCAAGAACGGCACCGGCATAGACATACTCAATCGTTACGATTTGCCCAAGAATGGTCGGCTTCACATGTCGGGCAACATGCTTTATGTCGTCGACGGCAAGCAGGTGGACGACATAAAGAACTATAATCTGGACGATATAGAGAGCATCGAGGTAAATAAGGACAAGGAGACGATAGCGAAATACGGCGATGCTGCCAAGAACGGCGTAATCTACGTAACCACCAAGAAGAAATAACTGCAGGCCGGTCCCTGTGCGGTGTGTGGTGGCGCGGCAATGGTCTGCCGCGCCACTTTCCGTTTACGGCAGTGCTTTCAGCAGCCCCTTGCCGCCCGCTCCGGCACACCTCAGCTCCCTGCCTTTTATCGTGCTTGTAACGTCTTGATGCTCAATATGTTGCAAAAGGCCGACTTTCGCGGCCTGAAAGATAACCTTTTGCAGCGTAAAAGGTAACCTTTTGGAAGGTAAAAGGTGGCATTTTAGTATGCTTGTGGAAAATATCGTCAGGCTTTAGGCAATGCCCCGTCTGTCGTATCTGAAATATGAGTGAATAAAAAGGGGCATCAATACATGTTTGCAATTTGGGACTTACACCTCGTTTACATAATGGATTTTAAGCAGTAAATGGCAATTAACAAATGTTTTTGCGTTTTCTTTATGCTTGTATGAAAAATAATTTGTAACTTTGCAGCCCAAAGAATTGTGCCGCCCGTAGCCGATGCGTGCAGCTTCTGTGAAGGGCAAGGACACTCTTTTCTGTGTTACATAATTTTAGCAATGTACAGTTTAGAGCCCTTAAAGATTGATTTGAACGGTCTGAAGGAAGGCGAGACTACTTTTGAATACGACCTTGACGACGCTTATTTCGAGGCGGTTGACGCTCCCGAAGTGAGACGTGGCAACGTGCATGTTGACCTGGTGGTCAACCGTACGGGTGGCGTTTACAGTCTTGACTTTCATACCGAAGGCACGGTTCATGTGCCGTGCGACCTCTGCCTCGAGGACATGGAGCAGGAGGTCTGCGCCGACAACAGTCTGACGGCACGCCTTGGAGAGGAATATTCTGAAGACGACGACCTGGTGACGGTCGACAAGGACGAAGCCTTGCTCGACGTGTCATGGTTCGTTTACGAGTTTATAGCCCTGAGCATCCCCATTAAGCATGTGCATGCACCTGGAAAATGCAATCCTGCGATGATTAAGGTTCTTGAAGAACACTCAGCTGCCCGAAGCAGTGATGGCGGTGGCGAAGGCGCCGTGGACTCGCGTTGGAGTGAATTGGAAAAATTAAAAACAATAATTAAAGATTAAAAGAAAATGGCACATCCTAAAAGAAGACAGTCAAAGACTCGTACCCGTAAAAGAAGAACTCATGATAATGCAGTAGCTCCCACACTGGCAGTATGCCCCAACTGTGGCGCTTATCACGTTTACCACACAGTTTGCCCGACATGCGGCTACTATCGTGGAAAGATTGCTATCGTCAAGGAAACGGTTGAATAATGGAGAAAATTAACGCAATAATAACCGGCATCGGAGGTTACGTTCCCGACTATGTGCTCAACAACGAAGAGCTGTCGAGAATGGTCGACACCAACGATGAATGGATTATGACGCGTGTCGGCATAAGGGAACGCCGCATTCTCACCGAGGAAGGTCTCGGTACTTCTTACATGGCGCGCAAGGCTGCCAAGCAACTGCTTAAGAAGACCGGAGCCGACCCGGATACGATTGACGCTGTAATAGTGTCAACTTCTACGGCCGATTATCCTTTCCCTTCCACGGCTTCTATCGTGATAGGGAAACTCGGACTTAAGAACGCTTTCGCCTTCGACTTCTGGGCTGCATGCTGCGGCTTCCTCTATTCGATGGACGTGGCCGCTTCGATGATCCAGTCGGGCCGCTACAAGAGAATCATAGTCATCGGTGCCGACAAGATGTCGTCCATAGTCGACTATACTGACCGCAGCACATGTGCGCTCTTCGGCGACGGTGCCGCAGCAGTGTTGATGGAAGGTACTTCGGAGGAAGGTATCGGCGTTAAGGACTCTTTCTTCCGTGCCGACGGCAAGGGCTTGCCCTTCCTGCACACCAAGGCAGGCGGTTCGGTATGTCCTCCTTCACACTTCAGCGTAGACCACCGTCTGCATTACCTCTATCAGGAGGGCCGCACGGTGTTCCGTTATGCAGTGACGAGCATGAGCGACGACTGCGCCCTCATAGCCGAGCGCAACGGACTGAACAAGGACAACATACGCTTCATTGTGCCCCATCAGGCCAACATACGTATAATCGAGGCCGTTGCAAAGCGTCTTGACGTGTCGATGGACCAGGTGATGGTCAACATCGAGCACTTCGGCAACACCAGCGCGGCTACCATCCCGCTCGCCCTTTGGGAGAATGAGCACCTTTTGAAGAAAGGCGACAACCTCATTCTTACGGCGTTCGGAGCAGGCTTCGTTCACGGAGCAGCCTATTATACTTGGGCTTACGACGGTGCTGACGCACCCGCTGCCAAGTAAGCGAACGGTAAAAGATATTTAAGACAGCCACATCCGCATGGAGGATGTGGCTGTCTTTGTTTTTGCAAGTACAACGGTGCTTTACGTACGGAAATGTAGTTGTTAGTGGTATAAATTTCCGTTTTACTCGTTTTTATTTTGCGTTAATCACTTTAAACGCTATCTTTACCCCGGTTAAACCAAAAAACGGACATTATGAACAGAATCAAGGAAGCGGCGGTAATCGCCATCGGTATCATTGTTTTGGGACTGTGTGTGAAGTCTGGGCTTGACGGCTTTTCCGACAGGAGCCGCAAGGTTACGGTGAAGGGGTTGTCGGAACGCGAGGTCGAGGCTGACAAGGTTACGTGGCCGATACTTACAAAGGAGCTTGGCAACGACCTGCCTTCGCTCTACAAAAGCATAAACGCCACTACGGCCAAGGTCAAGGCGTTTTTGAAACAGAACGGCGTTAAGGATTCGGAAATCAGTGTGAACGCCCCTGTGGTGATCGACTTGAATGCCGACCAGTACAACACGGTTAAGCGTAATTACAGGTATAACATTACTTCCACCGTTACAGTGACGTCGCGCAACGTCAAGCTGGTGCGCTCAATCATCGCGCGGCAGGGTGAACTGTTGAAGCAGGGCGTGGCCGTTGTTGACGGCGGCTACGGCAACGGTGTGGTGTATGAGTACGTGTCGTTCCAGCAGATGAAGCCGAAGATGATGCAGGAGGCCATCAAGAACGCCGAACAGACGGCAAAGCAGTTTGCCGAGAACAGCGACAGCAAGCTCGGGAAAATCCTTGACGCGGGGCAGGGGCAGTTCACCATAACCGACCGTGACGGCAACACGCCATACATCAAGAAGCTGCGCGTGGTGTCTACGGTGACTTACTCGCTGAAGGACTGACGGCTTACGGGCTTCCGCCCGTGAAAGTAAAGAAGCTGTTTTGATTTTTTCAATAGTCGGTTTGAGTTGTATGTGTGCCGGAAATCCATTCTGTACGGCAGGAAAAAATCAACTTTGATAAAGTCAAAACAGTTTCTAAAAGGTCACGGAACCGTGCGTTTTACGGTTTCGTGACCTTTTTCAGGCTTGTATTATAGCCTGTGTCTATTATCATCACGTTGCCGTCGGTACCGTAAAATGAGAACAACCGGTCTGCGGTGTTTGCCGTGTCGTCAATGGCAATGTACGGGTTGAGCTGCATGTCTACGTCAAGGCTCCATTCTCCGACCGTTTTCTCTTCGCGCAGTGTCACCATGCCGTCCTCGTTGCCCTCTTCTCCGGCTATTATTCCGGCTGGCCTTTTCATCGTCAGTATATACGTTCCCTGCATGTCTTCGTCAAGTTTCATGTATTCATATACGGTTACGTCGCCGTTCTGTAGCGTGTCGTTTTCCCATTCTCCGATTAGTTTTTCACCGTACATTTCGTATAGTTGCTGTATGGCTTGAAACCGCGGGGCTGGTTCGGGGTCGTCGTTGCAGGCGCATAGGGCCATAATCGCAATGACTGATAACAATGTATTTTTCATGTCTTGGTGTTTTTTATGTAATCAGGTGTCAAACACATGGTTGACGTTTTGAAGTCAGTCATACTGTTTTCTGTTTCCGCCGCTTTTCCAAAAGGTGGCCTTTTGCCTTGCCGTTAGCCGTCTTTTGCCGTATAAAAGACGGCTTTTTATGTTGTAAAAGGCCACCTTTTGCATGGCGGCTGGCGGTTGGCTCGCATGTGTTACGTAACATTCTGGTTTTCATCAGGTTATGCCGTAATGGCAAAACGGCGTGTCGTGAAAGCCGTACAGCGATGGTATGACGGGGAAACCATGCCTGCATATATTGTCAACGCCTGGCTGACTGAAAGTCGGCCAGGCGTTGGTTGATGTGTCCCGTCACCGTTGTTTGGCGGCGGTGCGCTCTTCTGTCGCTGCGGCATTTTGACGCGCTCACCGGCTTTTCGCCGTTTGCCGTCTCTTTAGTCGGTTTGCCGTCCTGTTATTTTACGGCAAACTTCCTGACGCATGTGCCGCTCTTCGTGGTTACCTTTACCATGTAAACGCCAGGAGTGAACGATGACAGGTCATGGCTGTAATCATGTCCGTTGACTTCGGCTGTTGCCATGTTTGCGCCTGATGCGGAGTAAATCGATACGCTGCTTATCTCGCTTGCATTGCCTGTAACGTAAAGCTTGTTGCCGTTTACGTTCACGCTTGCGCCGGCCTGGTTGTCACTGGTTGTGACGGTGTTGATACTTGCCGGAACATCGCTGACGTACATGCGTATTGCGGCTGTGCCGAAGCCGTAGCTCGACCAGTCGCTGGCACGGTAGCCGTCGGTTTCGGCGAACACGTTGTACATCTGTCCGGGTGTAATCTGGTCAACGGCAATGCCATAGCCATAGAAGGATATTCCTAACATATAGTCGCCGCTTGCAAGGTATATCGGCTCTTCCAGCTTATAATAGTGCATGCCGCGTTGTAAGCCCTGGTTGTGTGTGCCGAAGTATATTTGCTCGTCCAAGTTATAGTAACCGTTTTCGTTAGGTGCTGACTGGGCGTCCCATTTCCAGATGTATATGCCTATTTTGTCGCCTTCAATTCGTCCCCATGCGGCTGACACTGAGTCGAGCACTACGGGATTGGAGATGTGGAAGGTGTTGGCAACGAGTATTGACCCAAAGTCGGGTAAACCGAGAGCGTTGTCGTCTACGTACATCGAAGGTGTGGTGTGGTCGTAGGCAAATTCGTTTTCTGATATTGTGATTGTTGTAGATGCGGAGTTGTTGTCAGGGTTCTCGTCCTCCTTGCCTGTTATTTCAGCTGTAGCCGTGAGCGTCTGCTTTTTCGCCGGAGCGTCAATTTCTGTGCTTATCTCGATTGTGAGGTTGGCGTTAGCGCCTGAAGCAAGGTCTGCAAAATCGGCGGTTCCTATCGTGGCGTCGCCAATGCTCAGTGTGACGGTTCCCGAAACGGTTTCGCTTCCCAAGTTGGTTACCTGCGTTTCAATCGGCATGCCGTTGATGAGGTTTAACGGAAGGAAGGTAGGTACTGGTTTGGGGAATGTCACTTCAACGTCGCAGTTGGCCTCTCCGGCTTTTGCCGCGTTGAGGCTTGGCAGGATGGTTGACATTGGTGTTTTGTCAGAAGCAAATATTCTTGCCTTTTGCGGCTGAACGCTTGCCTGTGAATAGGCTGCCACGCATAAAGCCGCGCCTATGAATGAACAGATAAATCTCTTCATGATAATGTTGTTAAATGCTTGAAAATATGGTTTGTAAATGGGGTCAACAAGTAAGCTGTTGACGTTTTTTAGCGAAAATCGACTGGCGCACACATTGGCGATGCGCCAGTCGATTCTTTAAGGATAGGTGTTTTTTGCCTTTTTATTTTACTTGACAACAAACTTCAGAACTTCAGTCTTGCCATTAGCTGTAACCTTGGCGAAGTAGATGCCCGGTGTGTAGCTTGAAACGTTGCAAGAGAAGCTGTTGCCCTGAACCTTCGAAGAGCACATTACAGAGCCTGACGTTGAGTATATAGCAACGCTTGTGATTTCTCCTTCACCGGCTGTGATTGTAAGTGTCTCGCTTGCAGGATTCGGATACAAGCTGAGCGATGTGCCGCCTTCTACTGTGCTGATTGACGCGCCGCCGCCTTCACCCAATATGGCGCGGATAGCCATTGTTCCAAGGTTCGAGTACCTCTGGTCTACTGCAACGAAGCCTTCATCATAATATGTGCCGATGGTGTAGAGCTGGCCGGGAGCCTTCCTGTCTACTGCCAGAGGCCATCCGGTAGAAACACGTGCCGAGATGAGGTAGTCGCCTGCCGGGAGATTTACGTCGTCGTCAATTGCATATTCGAACTGGCCTGTGCCGTATTCCTTGTCAACTGTTGTTGTGTAAACAAGGTCGCTTTCGCTCAACGGGTGGAATCCACTTGCTGTCGGTTCCTTTTCATACCACTTGTAGACATTCAGTACTACAGCAGACATTTCGTCTTCCTGGCCGAAACCTACGGATATGCCGTTAAGTCTTGCGTCATTGTTGAGGTGGAATACAACTCCGGCTTCCATCAATCCACCGTTTCCAATTGAACCGACTTCGAGGTTGTTGGGCTGGTTGCCGTAGTAAGTGTTGTCGGCAATCTTGTCATATCCGAATACATCGTCGGTTATGGCCACGTTAACGGTGTCGGTATTGTTGTACATGTTGCTTTCAGGTTCGCCTTCAACGTTGGCAGATACCTTAATAGTAGTTGTCGTTCCGATTTCTCCGTCCAAAGTAACGTATACCGGGGTGTAAATCGTATCGCCAACAGCTATGTCGGTAAAGTTACCTACGCCAACTACTTCATCGTTTACAGTCATCGTAACGGTACCTGATGCAGGTGTCGTACCTGCGTTGGTTATGGCTACAGATGCCTCGAACTCGCCGGCCTGTAACTTTGGAACCCTTGTCGGCAGATAGCCTGTAGCGCCAGCTATTGCTACGTCTTTTTCAGCAACTTCGATTATAGTCACGTCACGCAGATAGAAGGTGTAGCCTTGGTTGATTGCGTTCATCTGGAATGCCAACTGGTAAAGTCCGTCAGCGTCAACAGAGAATTCGAAGGTCTTGTTGCCGAAGATTTCTTCCGAGTAGTCGTCATTGATTTCGTAAACCTTTTCCCATTCTGCCGGGTCGGTGCCGTTGAGTCCGCAAAGAACCTTGTAGTTGTCATACAGGAACATGAAGCCATAGTAGTCCATTCCGGCCCTGCGGTTGTAGGTCAAGCGGTATGTCTTGCCGGCCTTAAGCTCTATACCGCGTGAGATGAGCGGAGTATTGTTGAGTGCCTGGTAAGCTTCGATGGTGCTGTTGTAAATCCAACCTTCCGGTCCGTACCAGTAGTAGCGTCCGTCTTCAGACGAAGTGAAGTCTGAAATGAACGGTAATTCGGCCTGCTCGAAGTTGACGAACGATGCGGAGTTAGAGTTGTTCTCCGTGTTTTCTTCAGCTACCTCATTCGGTGAGAATACGGCCGAAGCGGTTACTGTTACCGAGTAAAGTGTACCCGCGTTGTTGAAGTAGTCTTCCGGAACATCGATTGAAACGGTTGCTGTGCCGTTGATGTCGATTTCTTCCTCAAAGTTCTGCGCCTTGAACTCATCGCCTGCATAAGATGCCGTGAGGATGAAGCTCTTGATAGGAGCAAGACCTACGTTCTGCACTTCTACGTCGATGGTCTTGATGTCCATGTTGCAGCTTGAGTTGGGAACGATTACCTTGTTGACCTTAATGTCGGGCACGCCCTGGCTTGAGCCTTCGTATATCTTGATATTCGTGATGCTGGGGCATAATGTGTATGTGTAGTCAGGTACGTCCGGGCATGCGTGGAATGCGAAGAAATATTCGCCGTCAGCCGGAACTTCAAACTCGATGTTGTCGTTAGTCCAGCTGCTTCCGTTGATGTTCTCATACGTTCTCAGCACTGTCATGCTTTCCACGTCGTTGCTTGTTCCGAAAAGAACTTCGAACTTGTCAGCGGTGTCTTGGATGTATGAAATGTAACTGAGTTCCATTGTGGCCTGGCCCTGCTTAAGGACTATGGGGACTGCAGTCACGATATAGTCGTCCAGGCAGTTGAAAGCAAACGCCCTATAACTGTTGCCTGGGGCATATTGTTCGATTTGCCATGTATAGTTGTCTCCGTCGGCGTCGATGATGTTCCACTCCGCTACGTCTTCCGGTTCGGTGAAGTCGCATTCGTAGGGAGGCTCAATTGATGTCTTTGTACACATTACGAACTTTTCGAGCCTGTTGTCTTCAAGAACCAACGCTTCGCCTTCGCCTTGTACCGTTATTACCACATTGTGGTTGCCGCCGGCTGAAAGGTCGGCCTTTTGGTTGAAAGTATAGGTGGCAGTGCCGCCGGCGGGTATGCTCAGGTCGGCCATTTCTGTCACTGTCTCGCCTCCGTCGATGGTATATGTAGCCACGATGTGCTCGCAGTTTTCAGTGCCGATGTTCTTTATCGTCATCGATACTGTCTCGGCTTCCGAGAGGTCGCCGCTTGTAGGCTGCAGTGAACCTGTAATCAGGAGGTCAACGTTGGCGTTGGCGGTAAGTACGCTTGAGTCATGCTCTGACGGGAAGTTGCTTACCTCTACGGTGAAGGTGTACTCGTATCCGCCCACGAAGGTGATGTTGTCGCCGTGCGAGTCAGTGTCGTCCCTTACGAGGTAAGTCGCACCCTCTGAAGGCGAGGGGTTGACAACGAGGAAGTCGTAAACACCGGCAGGGATTTCGATTGATGCCGATTGGCCGGATGTAAGGAAGCCCTCGTCGGGTGTTGAACCTTCGGGAAGCACATAGTCGCTCTTCTCGAACACGGTATAGGCGTCAACACCGTTGTCGCAGAAGTCGTTTTCTATTTCGCATTCCTTGTCAATCCAAACTTCAAAACCGTCGCCCTTGCCCCAGTCGCTCTTCACGTCCAGCGTGATGCGTGCGTTCTCGCTGTCGATGCGTTTCACGCTTGTCAGCTTCATTTTCGGGGTGTTTGCCTTTGCGGCTTTCAGCATGGCGTCCTGTTTCGGCGTCAGGAAGTTGCCCGGCCTTAGAAAGGCGGCGTGGTTGTTTACAATGGTTGTGCCGTTTTCTTTTGCACCAACCGTGTTTTCAACTGAAGCAGGTATGCTGGTCCCGCCCAATTTATAAATAGGTGGAGCGGAAACCTCGGTCTGGGCGAACGATGTCAAGCCCAAAGACGCGCATAAGAGTAAAAATAATTGCTTCATAATAAATAGATTTAATTTAGTTAGTACAATAGTTCGTTAAAAATTAGCCCAGCCTAAGCGG